>Ga0123354_10000056_pt1 | contig 84394 bp, 52 predicted proteins | sample TergutLab28metaG_2_FD_97872 | JGI IMG/M metagenome (GOLD analysis project Ga0123354, IMG submission 97872) | Labiotermes labralis P4 segment gut microbial communities from Petit-Saut dam, French Guiana - Lab288 P4 | ecosystem: Host-associated > Arthropoda: Insects > Digestive system > Gut ... | reverse complement strand
TTCTTTATCACTGTTTTGAATTCTTGTATTATTTTATTAATGTATATGTTAAACAATACCGGTGAGAGGCCGCATCCCTGTCTTACTCCTTTGTTTATGTGTATTGGTTCAGATATACCATCAAACCTTACATCATAAAACAATTAGGTGGAATCTGCACACAGTTTGAAGGAAGAAAAACATAATGGGCTTCTTATAGTTATTATATTTTTAACATACGAACAAAATGTAAGGAATAGGAAGCTTTAAGATAATGGGCTTCGATAATTTATGAAGTGTATAGTACATTATGGAAAAATATTTATAAAACTACATTCTTCTTCACTTACTTGCTGCTCTTTTGAGATTAAGTAAATCTGACACACCTTAATATTTTTGTCTTATAACTTCGCGTAACTTTATGTACAATTAACCATAAACCTACTGTTCTGCATTATTTTTAGACACATAATATTTTCACTAAAAATAATAGAAGAGCTAACGGGAACGTGCGCCGATCCCAGCGACCGCGCGGTCTAAGGCGTAGGTTTGTGGCCGCTCGCCTGCTAAGATTGTGGGTTCGAATCCCACAAGGGGCATGAATGTTTGTCTGTTGTGAGTGTTGTGTGTTGTCAGGTAGAGTTGTGTGCGACGAGATAATCATTCGTCCAGAGGAGTCCTACCGACAGTGTTGCGTCGTTGAGTGTGATCTAGAAACCTCGTGAATGAGGAGGCCCTGGCCCACTGCGGGGGTGGGGGGCTGCCGCGCCAAATAAAAAAAATTGGAACCTGCACGAAAGTGGTTTGATATAACGTAATACTGACGAGTGAGGTAAATAACGCTGCCTTCAAAACTTGGTTCTATCGATTTAGCAGACTATAAACTAAGCGATGATGCAGATTCGTTAGTCGCGTTTCGGAACGTCTGCTGGTGTGTTGTAATGGTGATGTGATGGTCTGGGTAAGTGTCAGAAGTACCAATAGTAGTAGAGATTCTAATTAAACAGAATTCTGATTATGTTTCCACCTGAGAATCTAAGTTATTTCACGCGGTATGTGAAAACATAAATAAACCCCAACAGTAACAACGAATTTCTAATATAATTCTAATTACTTAGTTAGGTCGCTATGCCAGAGTTGTAGATCACTTAGCCGCATAGAACGTTGCCCAGGGTGCACCATTAGGAGGTGGATCTACTTTGCGATACTGGGAGGCTAGGACAAAAATTATGGGAAATTGACTTTGTTATTTTATTATCACTATTTTTTGTGACTACCCCTTAGCATTAGGACTTAATATTTACCCTGAATGTTTCCTTTTTTTATGTTTTTTTAAGTTTAATACTTCTTTTCTTTTTTAGGTTTTACTTTTATTGGTCGCATAGGTCAATGATAAACAGTCAATGTACCTGCCATTAGTAAAATAAAATAAAAAAAACAATGAATTTGCAAGGCAGAAAAGTGTAACTAAACCATAAATTCTCCATTCCTACTCCATATAAGTCAACTTAACCAAAAACACTTTAACCATAATGATTTATAAACGTATTCTTTCCACCTCAGACTTAATGGCCCTGTTTATTCACACTGCCTAGATGAATTTCGTGTTCAGAACAACATTTCGAAGTAAAGTCCTGTTAAAAATGTAACAACGGTGACAAAATTGAAGGCAGTACAGTACAGTACAGTACAGTACAGGAAGTTTCCGTGGCAAGTTGGGTTCGAAGCCACGTATTATTATATTCGAGTAGGCAGTCCCAAATTTAATTACCTGAATGGCTGCACATATATTTCGAGTCCTCCTGCCAGGCCAGAGGCGGCAAAGGAGCGGTTACTCAGAGAACCACAGCAATGTGGCCCAGCTCATCATAAGGCTTGTGACAAATCACATTCTGTTGATTATAATAATTGGAATTGACAGTCAAATTTACTCAAAACTGAAATTGGCAAATTTTCGTTTCAGCTCAAAAAATGCCTGAATTATCAGCCAAATTAATCATAGAGCAATTCGGAATCTTCGAACTCTCGCTTCAGTAATTAACCGACAAAATGGGTCGCTATTTCACATGTTTTGCCGTTCTTGCCAAATTACATGTGCCCTCAGTTTCAGGCAGTCGATCAGATTTATTAATATTTTTGCAGCGATTTCTGCGAGTTGTCCAATTTGACTACAAAGACAACAACATCATCATCATCATCATCATCCTTTACGAGTTAGGCCTTGATAGACCTGCTCCGGCCTCGTCTAATAGTCCCTTCCAAAGTTTTCCAAGTGGTCCTCTTCCATTTGGCCCATAATTCAACATTATTTTGGCATCCTGTTGCAGTATACAGACACTCTCACAAAGATACATAAATTCTCCAACACATGAAAGAACACTACATCTGTATCTTTAAATAAATTTTTGACATCTCCGGTGTGCGATCACACATTATATTCCCATAAGTGTAACTTGTCAAGATGGACGAGTTTTGAAGAGAAATTTGTAATTCCTTGAAATTTTTCTTATAATAAAACCAACTAGATGCATTAATTTCTAAAATTTATTTTTGGAATAAAACTCTACATATTTCGGACAGTTCCTCCGTCCATCATCAGGAGTTTTTCACTGTACACACAGCAATGGTATATGTCATAGAAGTCTGCTGTCAGCAAACCTGCATGACATGTACCATTGCTGTGTGAACAGTGCTAGACTCCTGATGATGGACAGAAGAAATGTCCGAAACATGTAGAGTTTTATTCCAAAAAAATTTGCGAGAAATTAACGCATCTAGTTGGTTTTATTATGAGAATTTAAGATGATGCACGGTCATCTGAACGTCAAATTCTTGAACTTTTTACCGATAAAGGCCTCAAAGTGCAAGAGAAACTAGTTTAAAATGAACTCGAGACAGGCATGCTACTGTAATATCTTCGAAGCTGTTAGCCGTACTAAAAAAACCAAGTGTAAATAAAATTTGATAAGAAATAGTGAAAATAATTATCAATAAAGGAACATCACGCCGATTCCGATGGCCGCGCTGTGTATGGCATTGTTCTGCGGCCACTCTTTTCCTAGGATTGCGAATTCGAATCCCGCCGGGGGCATGGATTTCTTGTGAATTTTGGGTTGTATGTTAGGTAGAGGGCTCTGCCTCGGGCAGATCACCCGACCAGAGGAATCCTCGGAGTGTGGCGTGTCTGAGTGTGATCGTGAAGCCTCGATAATGAGGAGACCCTGACATACTAAGGGCTTTTGCACCATGGAAAGAAAATGAGCGTTATATTATAAACTGTGCGTATAATTCATTAACTAAACAGTTAAATATTATGAAGTAGGAACCGCGGTAAAACGGTCAGGTACATTAATTCATCAGGGGTTTATCCAGTGTCACAAACACTGAGAATTAAGTAACATTACCACGAAACTGCAGGCATTCTTCTAAATTCAGCAAAGCTGTGATCTACGTTCAAGTGGTATCTTACGCCGCTTAGATTGGTAATTTTCTGCCGACGTTTCGTGACGACCTATCGGTCCCATCTTCAAGGGTCAAGGAGTCAAGTGGCAGTTTTCTCTGACTACTTTAGCCTTGAAGATTGTACCGATAGGTTGAACCGAAACGCCGATACAGAATTACCAAACTACGCCGCTTAAACCCCAGAAGAACGAAGATCTTATTTGCCCAACGGCGGAAGCTTGAAATAACGCGTAGACGCAAAGCTGATGCACTTATAATGTATATCTTCAGACAATTAATAAATTAATTTTAAAAGACAAACCCTTTCACTGTGAGACAATGTACACTTATGAACAGACCCATGACCATTATTCATAGTTTCTGGGTTGGCATTCGATCTCAGAGCTCTGACACGTTCTACCGTTACGTGCTGTTACAATGCTGTACGAGTTACCAATTAATACGTAAATATCTCTTCGTATTTAAGTGAAAAGAAGCTGGTACTGGAAGCTGCTAAGAAAATGAAGAAGATAAAAATGGGAAGGACCGTAAATCCTGTCTCCAATATCATTCTACCAGCCGCTATTTCAATGCCAAAAGGCGTGAAAAATCTCAAAATTTCTTCAGTCAGAAAGAGCATACTTCTTCCTGGTCGCTCAGCAACAGAGAAAAACACCAATTTTGACAGGTAAACGAGTAATATGCACATTCATTTCTCAAAGAAACTCTCAAAAACTGACAGATCTGTAACATACAATAAAACGTCAAAACGCTAATTGGTTTCCAAATCTTTTGATCTTCGCTGTTTTTCTTAATTATTTATCTCGAATTGAGACTGCTGTACCTTCACTGCCTTATATTGTCATACTTCCATGTCGATATTCGTTGTTTATCGAAAGAATTCATGCAGCTGAAAAGTTATTAAGCTGAAATTACAGGCAGGAAAATTCGGAAAGATTATAAAGTGATTGTACACAATCGATAAAATGGTACTGCTATGCGGATCGTTTAGGTAACATGGTAAACGGCCCCGTCAGATTCTCAAAGTCGCATTCTCGCCTTTCACCCGACTTTACACATACCTTCAAGCGACGGACCTTTGTTAAGTAATCAACGAAGATATTGTCCTACACTCAGCACTTTCGTCAAACATATGGTCAGAACAAGAGTCATGAAAATCTCACTACGGTACCTTCAGTATCACGTAAAGAGAGTTCGAAAATCAGTATTTTTGGGTAAGTAAATTCTCAGCAAAAATACTTTCTGATACCAAGCCTATGAGTACGAAAACATGTACAAATTAGCAACGTGAAAGAGTTTAGAATATTAAAAAAATTTCGAAACCTCATATAAACAAACCCCTATATCTGTGTTCCCAAATTGTGCTCCGCGGGGTCCATGAATACATTTTTGTAATGGATACTTCACAGTTTACGTAATCTAAACTTAAAGGAATTATGTTTTGTTGCAAATTATCGCAGAATGTTATTGACGATATTTATATTTCGAGTTTATTTAGAATGTGTAATTAAGAAATGCAATGCACCCATAAAACAAGAGGCAATCAGTTTATTTAAGGTCGAATTGTGCAATACATTGCTACATAGCTACTGCTATATATTCGCAGCTAGCTGAAATCGATTCTGAGATAATTTTTTTTTAATTTTGCATACCTATCATTCGGACAAGGACGTGGTTATTTTTCGAAGCCAAAAGGAGTCCGCGAGCAAACTCGTTGGGAAAACCCGCTCTATATTGTGGTCCTTGTCGCATCGGCATGGCGCACCCCCCAGTTTGCAAATACAGCCCCACTTTTTGGAAAAGTAAAAAAGGATAGCCTTCGAGCTTGGGGGTGGTTGTGGAGCGTGCTGAACCTCGTCCATAAGGAACTGGCATGTTACAGAACTAACAGAGTCCCTCTGTGACCTTGAAATATTCTCAACATGATAGTAATACTTAGAATTTCGTGACAGGTATAGAAATTCTTGTCTGATTAAATATTACAATCCTTCATATATAACAAATACCAAATATTTAGCTCGTTCATGCTTCACTGCAGGTTGCGGTAAATTTATTTGTCGTGTGTGTGTCACTGTCACACGGTAGGTGCATCATGTCTTACGCATTTCAGGAGCGTGAGTTCCTTGTGCTAACGTACCGGGTTACCGGCTCACATCAGCCGACACAGATAGCATACACTGGGAAAGACTGGTGGACGCCAAGTGCCGGCCAAGTCACGGTACAAAAATTCGCATGAGGAGTGGAGAAATCAGGTTCTCTTCTCGAAGAAGGCGGGAAAAATTACTGGCTACGACAGCGATTGTATGTGCCAGGTTGGAGGAATCTCCCAGAAAATCTTGGCGAAGTTTTTCCCGTGAGTCTGGTTACTCGTACTCCACACGTCAAAAAAGCCGCCAAGAAAGAAGAGTGTCGGACATGATGAGTGACAGAGGACCACCTTGTTGGAACCAGACAAACAAAAACGAGTTTGCTACCGCCAAAAACGTCAGAACATCCTTAGAATTCGTCGGGCATACTTGACATCACATAATTGACGGAAGAAGTGTCGTTCCATCTGTCTGTCTCTCAAAGCATGTGGAACAGCTGGACGACGTAGTTACTTCCGGAAATATGGTGCAACGTGCCACGTGACAAGGGAATCCAAGGTAATGATCCAGAGTTTCTTCGATGATGGAGTGATATAAACTCTGCGGCCACCACGATCACCCGACTTAACACCTCTTGATTTCTGATTGTGGGGCTACTTTCAGGAAGGAGTGTTCCACAAAAAGCACAGACAACTGACGCATTTAAATAGGAAATTACAAAAGAAATTACGATAGATTGAGCATGATACTAAGACTCACATCATAAAACATGCAACGCCGCATGCATATTTGCCTGGCGTAGGCCGATCGTCATTTCCAGCGCAAGATTTATTACTAATTTTTTTTCAATATGAAACAAGACACCTGTCCTATCAGTATTGTCACATATTGTTCATCCATTCGTGATCTACAGCTACATATTTGGGTTTCGTTCTATACTAACCACCCTGTACTTCCTAAAGCAGCATTCTTCTCCAGGGAATAAATCAGAGGTCAGTCACAAAATATACAAAAATTCGAATTGATAAATCATATCCTATGCCGATATTATCAAGACACGCTCTACTTCACTGTACAGGTTAAGCAGTGCTCTGGCCCTCATAGTGTGTATCGCAACCGCCAGCGTTTTCGTCAAGTGGGCATGGGACAAGTTCTCCAACAGTCCTATCGTGGTGAATGTGGAGACCACGAATTATCCACTCTACAGACTGCATTTCCCTGCTGTTACCATTTGCCCTGCCAACATCATCAAGAAAACGATCGGCGAGGAGATTCTTGCCAGGTATTGGTCTCATGTTCTTGACCCGACGCTGAGCTGCGTCACTCAGACTGTGGTGTACATCATCTCAAGCCTTTTTCTTCAGTGTATATGTAAGCTTCTTGTTCTTAAAGTAGTTAGTGTATTCTACATGGCACAAGTCAGCTACAATCACTTCATTCCACGAATTTTAATGTTGGCCTCCGAGTAACAAATTTCATAAAATTCGCTCCGTATTTGCGGTAAAAAGAAAAACGTACTCCCTCTTCTGCCTGCTTTAATTTAGTTCAATTTATGCTAGGAATGTCCAAAAAGGCACCAATTAGAATAACAATTCTAAAGTTGCCAAATTCATTAACACTTTTTAAAAAGTCTACAAGTTAAATTGCGAACACCACACGAGTGTGTGTGTGTGTGTGTGTGTGTGTGTATGTGTATGTGTATGTGTATGTGTGTGTATGTGTGTGTGTACGTGTGTGTATGTGTGTGTGTACGTGTGTGTATGTGTGTGTATGTGTGTATGTGTGTATGTATGTGTGTATGTATGTGTGTATGTGTATGTGTGTGTGTGTGTGTGCGTGCGTGCGTGCCTGCGCGTGCGCGTGCGCGTGCGCGTGCGTGTGCGTGTGCGTGTGCGTGTGTGTGTGTGTGTGTGTGTGTGTGTCCTCATGTCTCCATCACCGTCGCCGAATGAAACTACGAATATCCATATAGCACCTATATGCACTGACACCTCTTCACGAACGTCTGTTAAAAAGTCTTCCTTATAAATAGGCTACAACTTTAATATTTTTAGCTTCCTGCCAGTAAAAATACATACATATTGTGCATGTAAGCAAGTGACAACAAAACACTAGAGGCATCCAACTTCCAAAACATTGCCAACGAATAGTAAGTAGAGTTCATCTTCCTAGACCCACAAAAGATCCATTCAAAACACACAAAATAGGTTAATTATCGTATCCTATTGTCTGGAAGGGTGCTCCAAAGCGTAAATTACCACAAAAAATGCGATTTATTCAGAGAACAACGTGGTCGAGTGGGTAATAACCCTGCTTTGTAATTAGGAGGTAATGGGTTCAAATCTGGGCCCAAATACCGGTCACCCTTCTAAAGTTTTCTGTACCCCCGTGAAAATTCCATGGCCGTTCAAGTTAGGGTATGACCGTCTTATTTCTTGTAATTCGTAATTAATGATTCATTAATCGTCACATCATTCGACGCTACATAACTTGAGCTATTCAAATCCACGTTAAACAAACCAAGATCAAGCGAACAATTACATCTATTAATGAACGACTAAATAAAAAAATGTAGGCTGAACTTCGGTGTTATAACTCATAAAAACTGTAACTTGGGAAGTGAAGTTTGTAACACCGAATTTGCAAAAACCCTCACCAGTCGGTCTGGTAGTAGTAGTAATACTTGTAGTAGCAATAGCAGTAGTAGTAGTAGTAGTGGTGGTGGTGGTGGTGGTGGTGGTGGTCTGGACGATCCGGGGATCGAATCCAGGTGGAACGAGATTTTCCGCAACTGTCCACAATGGTTCTGGTTCCCACTCAGCATTCTGCACAATGGGCACCGGGTCTCTTTCCCGAGGGTAAAGCGGCCGGGGCGTGGCGTTGACCACCCACCCACCCCAATCCCATCTAGAGCCGAATTTACAGAAATAGTAGAGCTATACTTCTATTCCTCCTGAAGCCCTTTATGTTCGGTTATACGGTGAACTTTACCTTAATAGCAGTAGTAGTAGTAGTAGTAGTAGTAGTAGTAATCGCAACAGTAGCAGTAGATGTAGCAGTGGTGGTGGGCAGTGTTGGAGGCAGTGTTAGTGGTGGTGGTGGTGGTAGTAGTAGTAGTAATGCTTATGAATACTGAAACCAAAAGGCAATTCCGGAACCGTAATTAGACTAACACAACGCCAACGTATACCGAAGTACGGCTTGTGTTGTGCAGGTACTTAAACGTCAGTCTGAACACCAGAGTGAAGCACGATCTGTGGAATGTAATGAGCGCTCTCGCCAAATGCCAGTACCCCTTCTACTTCCGGATGCAAGGCCATCTCGCAGCAAGTAGCCAAATACTGCCACAACTTGCGGGGTTCAACGTGTCTCAATTTATGCTGCAGGTATGTCAGTGTCCCTTGTTTTACACAGATGCTCTGGATTTGCGCTTCTTATATCCCTGTAGTCTTTAAAGGCCTACCTCTTTCGAATTTATTACGTCAACTGTCAATAAATACACACAAAATTTATTTAATATTCCGCGATTGTATTAGCAGTACCTTGAAATGATGCACAAACTACACAATTATATTACAACAATATATTTAAAATGTCAGATTCAGATTCTTGGCCGTGTTGCACCCACAATCCCATCATTACTCTAAATATAAATTATGGTATAACAAATTAAAACCTTCTACAATTCCGTTACCGTGTACACACAAGCATGCAGGGTGCCGAAATCCAGAGGGCTGTATCACTTTATCAGCACTCGGAGAGGAAGTCTGAAACCATATATTGCGGTGGCAATGTTGCAAATCATTCGCATTTAAAATGATTCCATTATGAAGTAATATACAGTACTCCTGCTGAGCTTATTGTGCGCATAAAATTGGACTCGACAAGAGTAAAAAATGTAATCCAAACTACAGTTCACACACAGAAATGTTTGTCTTACAAGTTTCCTATTCAGAATGTCCTAACGCGGATAGATTTTAATGATCATTGAGTTTTAGAATCTTCCAAGACAAAGACGGGGCACTGAAATTCAATGGGCGACACCAGATTCTAGACCACGGTCTTGGCGAAAATTTGCTAAACGAAACTGTAAGTAAAATGAAGGGCAACCGAAAACTATTTTACTTTTTAACAGTGAGTGTGGACCGGATAGCATGCTTAAAAATAAATGACATGTCCATATGGCTTCACCAGACTGCAGGATAAAAACTTAACAAGTAGAGCTAATAAATCCTTCAAAAAATGGCGAAGTTTTTATGAGGAAAAAAATTAAAATCGGTCTAAGTTTTCAGAATTAGTGTTACACACAAGTTCAGAATATTTTCAATTCATATGGCGTAAAAGAGTCTTGACATTAAAATATAAGAAAGTACAAATCTGCGGTTTTTTTGTTAGTGTGAAACTTGTTTTCTCTCATCAAGACATACACTGTGAGTGTCAGAAAAAAATATTAAGGGGAATATTTGGACTGGGGTCAAGAGAAATTTCGTAACAAGCAGATCCATAACTTCATATTTCTCTTCAAATATGATAACAAAGATTAGATAAAAAAAAGGTAAGATTCGAATGACATGCACCACGAAGGGAGAGGAAAGAAAAATTGATATAAAAAATCGATTTGAAGACCTGAAGGAAAGAGGTCACGTGAAAGATTCTGGTGTCGATAGGAGGAAAGAACTTAAGTGGATCTTGAATTAATGAGGTCAGAGATTGTGGAAGCGACCCCATTTGGTCTAGAAGAAGAATCAGCGTCCGGTTACTATAAACACGGTAATAAAATTTGCAGTTCCCTAAAAACAGGGTATTTCTTGCCTACAGGAACAACCATTCACCTATCAAGAATTATTTCCCTGCATAGTGCTAGTTATTTTAAACGAGCTGCATTGCAACAGTAGTGCCTAAATATAGTAGCGGGAATATCGATGGTTGTGTCCGTAAAACCACATGTTCTATCTTCATAGCGTAACGACTCTTACACAGGTGCTGCCTACATGTTCGGAATTTTTGGGTACTTGTTTCTGGCTTGGTAATGAAGTAAACTGCTGCGAAATTTTTCATCTTCAGAGGACGGAGGCCGGCTTCTGCTATTCATTTAACTCTCTAACGTCTGAAGAGACATGGAGTTGGTAAGTATTATCTGAAAATCAACGCAAATAACTGATTATATAAATTCTTAAAATTTTAACTCTTATTTTACGAGATTGAAATTGGTGAATTTCATGAGATTTGAGGCTCTCACAGTGGTGACAGCAAAGATTACTTCCAAGTGCGATGTAACACCTCACAGTCCGGAAAGTTTCCCCGACTCCTCAGAGGAACCTCTTTCTTCCGCCTGTGTCTCTGAAATGACGGTACATTTTTACAAGACTACACAGCATTACTTCCAAGAGACAAATTTTCTTGGCAAGTTTCATTCACGATTTAAGCATAGCTCTTAATCATAAAGCCCAGTCTGATTTAACTCACGGGTGACGAAGTATGCCTTCGGTGAAATGTATCTGTTACTAAACAAAACATTTCAGACTTGCTCACATAAACCATATCAAGCTGATTTCTGTTGGATGGAATCTAAAATACGAAGTTGAATAGGGCGTATACATACAGGAATCGAGACAGAAACGCAAAGAAAATTCATCTGCCATCTTATTAGATTTTTTTAAACTCTGAAACATTCAAGCCTTACATGTGTAGCCCGAAGTCTGACTTAAAGTGTTTTTTTAATCAGGTTTGGATAACACAGCTATAACTAAAAACAGCGAGGCCTCAAATCGCAAATCAACACCAACATCAACTTCTTACGCTGTCATTCGGAAGCTATCAAACATTAATTAACTGTTCTGTCCTGCGACAACAGACAATATGATAGGCAGCGTCCAGACGCGAGAATTCTGCCGCACCATAACAGCGTCGCGTAAGCGCGGGGTTCTGGCCACGCAAATGTTCAGGTTTAGGACAAGACAGAGCGCATTCTGGCGAAAGGACTCCGAGCTGTGATCCACCAACTGTTCGGTGCTCCTAACGGGAAGACGTGCCAGTACTGGCTCCACGCGAAGATCACAGCGAGTACAGATACACGTCTGAACGTGATCTAGCGGTGTAAAGTAACATCCTTCGATGCGTGCCGGAAAACCGACAGCAGGTTAGGTCAGCACATGAAGCGAACCGAACATAGCGAATGTTACAGCAACACCCTTCAGACCTGCGAATTCCTGTTACATTACATTGTTACGTTGCGGCAGAATGCTGTAGTCTGCACGCGACCTAATAGGATACACGATATTCAGGATGTGTCACACCGCATAACAAACACTGACGTCCTAATGGAATGTAAATCTGTTGTTTTTATACATCTGAATGTATAAATCTGTTGTCTGTCTGCTAAACCTTTGTGTCATTCCGTACCAAAGTGTAGCACATTGACAACGAGAGGAAAATGAGTTATAAATTATATGCAGTTGCTCTGCTCCGGGATACCTACACGAAGATGACAGATATCAATGAGACATTTACAACATAACTTTCAAACTGTTAAACAAAATGTACTTGTGGGGATGAGCATGAATCCTTATATGTATAAGCAACGGCCTTGTTCCCCGTCTCAGGCTGTTGAGCGTTACATCACCAGCTGTGGTGCCAATGTTACCACAACAAGACCTGGACCTTTGTCTCAAGTATAAGCATTATAGTTAGAACTTTTGTGCCAATACACGAAATTAATGTAGGTAAATAATACCTTTATACACGAAATACATTAAGTTATCAAAAAGAAGTGATGGAAAACTACTAATTGTCTTGCATTTATATATAAGTATTTCTATAACGAATATCTTGACTCCATTAAAAACCATAATTATGCAAATTCTATAACAGGAGTCACATAAAAAGTCAGATATAGTATATAAGAAAAACTTAAGTTCTAAGAATATTTAACATGGTTTTTGAAAACTTAAATTATTTTCAAGTCAACGCATTAAAAATAGTTATATTTAAAGGCCAGCATACTACCAGTCTCTGTATTTGTTGCGTAAAATACACAACAAATAACTATCAGATCCATATAAAATACGCAGCCGAAGACTGTACTGAAGTTTTACGTACATAAAATAGCAACTTAACCTATTTTGTCAATATTTGAGCATCAATAACAGACTTCTAAAACTTACAGCAAAGTTTTTTTACTGTCAGCTAGGAAACGACCAATACTGTAAACTTGTGGGATCACACACAATAATAATTATGTACGGCGAATACATAAGTATTACATTTTTATCTTATCTTTAAAAGTGTATTGATGGCCTGATGATGGTCTTTTATGACCGAAACATGTAGCTGTTCTTAAATAAGAGACGTAGTTTTGTTTGACGGAATATTAAAATATTTGTTACTGAGCCTTCTCCTTATATTCGATACTGCACTGTGCAACGTCTATACTGCAGTATCTAATGCAAATTGACGTTTATTCGTTTTCTGATTCCCCCCCCCCTTATTCTAGTGCAGAATCGGACGAGTTTTCTCGAATCCCAAAGCCTAACAGAAGGAAGAACGAATCAAAGGAGTGTGAGCCACGTCGCAACATCGCTTCCGGCACAACTACGGGGTTGGAAGTATTCCTAAGGTGTCTGAGGCCTGTGGATTCGCTGCAAGACGGTCAGCGTGACAAGTCTGGAGCCCGAGTGAGTAGCTTCAAAATAATAAATCACAAAGTAGTGAAAATCTCACATAAAACTACATGCAAAGGTACATACTTCGCACACATATATTTGTGCATACATACGTACATACATATATACATACATGCAAGCATACGTACACACACACACACACACACACACATACACATACAAACACACATATACATACATATATACATAAATACATACATACATAAATACATACATACATACATACATACTTACTTACATACATACATATATACATACATACATACATACATACATACATACATACATACACACACACATACATACATACATACAACACACGTACTTACGTACATATGTATACAAGCTTGTGCGTTTATTTATATATGTATTACATACATAATACACAAACACACGTGCATGCGGATGCAATCCGAGTGGAACTACACACATTTTCACGTGTCTCCTTTGAAATTTGTCATTCCAAATGCTCCTGGATGTTTCTAATAGCCTTGTCAAATACGCTAACAGTATAAGTTACAGCTCTAAATTCATTTCAATTCGCTAATTAGAGGGTGTTTCAATTTCATGAAAATATTTTTTCCGATTCAGTTTTTTTAATTCAAATTTGTATAAATAAATGATTCAAAAGAAAAGAAATAAAGCTTTATCACAGTCCAGATCCTTTCACAAAAAATGCAGAGGGCAGTATAAAAGTGTTGGAAATTGCCACGGTCGCTGCAACAAATGTTACTCCCTCGCCTGCTTACCAGCAATAAATAAATTGATATTTCAAACACTGCATTCACGTCACAGAGTCATTATAGTTCTAATAAAAACGATCCCACCCAGTCGTCATGCACGGCCCAACCTAAATTCATTTCAAACTGTTCACAAATTTAAATCATCTGGAGGAAAAGCGAAGATGTTCTCAGTTGGCTATAAAATGATTTAATTTTTGCAGGTTTATTTCCACCACCCGGCCCAGTTTCCTGAGGCCGGAACCGGCGTCCTCATGCCTGAAGATCAAGACAAAGTTTTCAGAGTCGAGGTGACGCCGTCAGTAACAGAGAGCAGTCCCAACATCCGCGCTCTGAGCATATCCCAGCGTCATTGTCTGTTCCCTGACGAGTTGCGCCTCTCAGTGTTCAACACTTACACACAGCAGAATTGCCTGTTGGAATGCAGGCTCAAAAACATCGCTAGTTACTGTGGTTGCTACCCGTACTTCTTCAGCGCTTTCACAGGCGAGTTATTGTCAAACTAATGTGTTCCTGTAGAAGAACTGAGGTGTACGACAATGTAAACACGCCTACACAAATATAGGGGCATAAAATGTGTTTCTATCGCAAACCAGCGACAATTGATCTGGTCAACACATGGGGTATATTCATCACCACGATAGTTTAACATAGCAGTGCAGGAAAATGTAGTTCTTATTCTAGGGCAAGAGTTTATTGAAACTAAATATGCAGTAGAATAAGGCCTCACAGTCATGAAAAGAATTGGAAAAAAGCCCGAGAAAATTAAGCAGACCACAAAGGACAGAATTAAGCAAGGAAGTTTAATTTTAAAATGAAAGGGATATTCAGTTCAGTCAGAAGTGATCCATAAGCTTAAACCTCAAATATTTTTATTTTTAGTAACCCAGCTATAACACCGACAAATTACTTTTAACAAGAAGGAAAAAGAGTATTTCGACTTCGCTGTAGATTAGGTATTAGCATTCACTTTATAAGCGATAAAGTAAAATCTCCGTTTCAAGAACCACAAACTGCAGAAGGAGAAGTAAAGAAACATATTCCTGATCGAGGTATAGGCTTTCAAAATTAGTTTTTACAATAGGATGTCGTTGCTGATGTCCGTGAACTTATCATTAGATCACCATGTTTAGGGGCACAACTTCCACGAGGCAAAAGATTATTTGCCCTCATATTTCTCTTTTGATAATCTCACTGTCAGATTCCAGCTGCTCGTCACCGACTTTAATTCACCATTCTACCTCTCTCTTTACCCTTAAATCAACTACATATCTTTGCTTTTTCCAGTGGATGACATTCCAGAGTGTAACCTGACGCAATTGTGGTGCTTATCAGAACACAACGGTGAGTATATATCGTTTGAATACAAAACATAACACCACTAAAACGTAAATGTGCTCTACATTAAAACAAATAAATCGCTAGCAAATAATATACTTGCGTTTAAAAAAACAGAAAAAAACTTACTGACTATTTGCATAACATTTGTTCCTCTCAAACTTCATTAAAAACGTACTAAGTATATTTTTTTATGTTTTGCTGACCGTGCATCTCAGTACATTTATCTCAGTAATTAACCAACTTGATGCACAAATTTTTGTTTTACAATAAGTTTATTTCATGCCTCTACATGTTTCGAGCACATGTGCTCATCATCAGGAGGTCAAAATTGCATTACCAGAGGCTGTGTAATGCAATTTTGACCTCCTAATGATGAGCACATGTGTTCGAAACATGTAGAGACATGTAATAAACTTATTGTGAAACAAAAATTTTGTGCATCAATTTGGTTAATTACTGAGATAAAAAAGTATGATACGTTCTATCGTATAACAGGCCTGCTCCATGGTTTCTCAGTGTGTGTCAGGCCAACCATTGTTTATCGCTGTGCGATCTTAGGAACGATCGAAATATAAAAAAGGATAAAAAATTCAAGATAAAAAACACTAGAAATATGTGTTTGCTAATAAGCTAAATTTCTGGAAATATTATACAGGCCTAACTCATCCCCGCTGTCAGCCAGTCTTTCCAATTTCAACTCTTTTATTTAAATACAAAAAAATTAATGGTGGTACACTGAAACTATGACATTTCATTCAATGGTACGCGAACGAAAAATTCTGAGAACACCTTATCTAGACTAATCGTGAAGATAGTCAATGGCATACTATGTTAACTGTGTTAGCCTAAAAATATTTCTTTTTTTTATACAGGCCATCCCTTTGTGTAGTAGCAAATATGTGTATTTTATTGTCTAAAACACAACATATGTATATCAAGGCTTTGATGAAATATCAATTACAATTACGGCCGAAACATGTAGCCCTAATGTAATTGATATTTCATCAATGCGTTGATATGCATATGTTTTGTTTTAGACGGTAAAATATATATAAAAATTTTTCGTCTTTAGTTTCATAATTATGCAGAAACAGAAAGCAGCAAAGTGCAATGCACATTTTAAATCCTAATTTACTTGACAGGTTTTTCCTCCTTACGTACTCAAATAAAATTCTGCAGCTCGGAACCTGGGTAGTTTTGAATTTTTTGTTACGATTGGTTGTGAAAGATATCAAGTAGCTGTGAAACATGTCGATGTTTAACGCAGAGATGCCCCGTACAAGAATGCCGTTCCGAGTCACATTTATAAACCATGACATCTTGTAAGATTAGTTTAAAAGAAAGTAATGTTAAAATAAGCTATCCCTCTGTTCACTAAACTGCGCAAAATACCAGTAATGTGGATGACGTTCAGCGTGCCAACAACTTGTTTTTAGAAGTGAAATACCTGTAATTTTCAGCTGTTAAGTGGCACACATATCTTTCGCTAACATCACTTCATAGTACCCAACTCATCTCACGATCCTAAATTATCTTGTCTCGTCCGCTATTTATCCCCTTGTTCGATGTAAACCAGATTGTTATTGTAACGTCTTTAAGGGTCTGAAAAGAGTCTTTGACAGCCGAATGACACTGTTCGTATTTTCTATATGTTCAAATTGATGCCTTTCCTTAAGTTAAGGATGCAGTTTCTGGTTTTTAGAATTGCGCTTTGCGCTAGTTTATGTACATTTGGATAATTTTTTATATCATCACAGAAAGCTAATTTCTTTCTTGTACCGCATATTTATTTACATCACATTTATCTTCTACATGTTTCAGTCTTTATGGTCGTCCTGAGAAACACCACAGTTGGGAATAGTACAGTTTCCATATTATAGGTAAATCTCACACAATAAAATAATGCAAAAATTTCTTTCCATTTGTGGTGTCACTGAATTACTTTCCTGAAGACGATCACAGCACTGGAAACGCATAGAAGGAAGTGTTGCGTAAACAAATATGACATAGAGCAAAAGCACTTGATGTACTACAATGGCATGAAACAGTGTTAGGTTGCTGCAGAACAAAATGCTGAATAATACAATTGAAATCAACAGACAGGAAGTAAGAGGATAATGGATAATTTTGCACGTTAGGGAGCATTATGGTTTGTAATGCCCACTAAACAATCTTAGGTTATCTTTAACTGATTCACGACACCACGCACCAGGTAAGCACTAACCAAATTTATAAGATGTAAAACAATACGTATTTATTCACCATTTCGATAGATTTCCGTTAACCATTTAACCTACAGTAGGGAGGAACAGAACTTTACATACAGAATTACTAATGCTCTAGTAGATTGCACGTAACACAGGTGACATTTGTTTAAGAAATAGTAAAATGTGATCTATACTAATCACGTTTGTGGTACACCATGAACAAGAATACATCGGCTGTACTATCTCAGATCCATTTGACTGACGCAGCATTCATAAAAATCACGCGTATTTATAGGACCATACAAACATCAAACTTGGAAAATATTTACATATTCAGAGCACTAGTAAACTGCGAGAACTTGTAAATGCATAGTACTCAAAGTTGCAAGACTGTAATGGAAAAAGTAACTGAAATTACTATACATTTATGCAAATAAATTATGTCACCACCTGCTACTGTCAAACTCGTATATTTAAACTATTTTAAACAAAAGTTCGAATAAAATATCCGAACTGCTGAAACTCAAACATGGAAAAATACGTATTTTTCCACAGAGACACACATATTATGTATCTTGTTTTATTTTTACCTGTCTTTAATATATGCAAGATGAATCTGCATCGATAATTCCGTATGTAAAATTGTACGCCTTCCCCCTCATGCTCAAGTTTTTAATGTAAAGGTAAAACGTAAAGCAGTCCGTTACAGGCCTGGAGTGGCCCAGAGGGTTCCAGGAAGTTAAGGTTCCCAGATTACATGACAACGGCACAGGATGGTGGTAAGTTTGTCAGCTTTACGCACCGGCCACCTTTACCCCCAGTAAATGGTCCTGGTACTCATTTCTGTTAGAGACTGAGTCAACGCCAGGGCCATAGTGCGATCGGAAGGATTATGTCAATGAAAATTTCCAATGGCACCAGCTGGGGTCGAACCAGCGACCTTCCGATTTGTAGCAAAGCACCTTAACCACTGTGCCACAGCGGTCTCCAAGTTGTTAATATAAAAGGTGATTAATAAACAGGTATTGCTATAGATTTTAGAAGTGTGCTTTGACGGAGTTCGTGTTAACTCATCATGAGACTGTGGTAATCAGATCGTGGAAGAAATTATTGGCCGAAAATATATCCAGAATACGATAGAAAAATACTCGTAAAAATATGTACATACGTCACGCTATACGATATCCTATACATAGTCTATCGTATAGTCTATCATATATTACGTATATTGTATTGCATTGTATTACATCATACTACAAGGTGTACTAACAGACGCAACATAGATTATTCAATTGCATTTTTTATGTTTTGCTGACCGTGCATCTCAGTATAATCTTAGTAATTAACAACTTAATGCACAAATACTTGTTTTATAATAAGTTTATTATATGCCTCTACATGTTTCGAGCACTATGTGCTCATCATCAGGAGGTCAAAATTGTATTATACAACATCTTGTATCATTACACCTGTAGGTGGCCGTCCGGTGCGCAGGTTGAGAGAGTCCTCTCTCAACCTGCGCACCGGACGGCCACCTACAGGTGTGATGATACCAGATGTTGTATAATACAATTTTGACCTCCTGATGATGAGCAAATAGTGCTCGAAACATGCAGAGGCATTTTATATACATGGGTCCGTGCATTGTGAATCGAATTTAATAACTGTCCAACAAGATGCCACTTATTCAGTTTATTACATTTCTGTAGGCAGCTCTACATGTTTCGGGTGTTGACACCCATCATCAGGAGCTTGCACAGCTGTAATTACAGTTTCTGGTATTGATTAAGTGCAATGAGAAAAATACGCTGCTATTAATACTTATAGATTTATGTAGAGGCATATAATGAACTTAATACTCGTATAAAACAAGAATTTGTGCACTAAGTTGGTTAATTACTAAGATTATTCAATTGCGTGTTTGCTGTTCTTTGTAGTTGAACTACGAATCTTCAGACCTCCAAAGGGAACACGAGGTTTCGAGAATCTGACAACTATAGACTGCTCTAGATGTCTACCTACTTGCCACAACAGCCGCTACGCTCTTGAATACAGCTATGCCGACGACGCTAACTCGTATGCCAAGAACTGTGGCGGTTACCTGGATGTCTTTTACAAGGACCTCAGTGCCATTAAATATCGCCAGGAAGTGGCTTTCGATTTCATGGATCTGGTTGGTTAGTACTGTGAAGTATACGACATACTTAACACCTGAGGTCCTGGAGGTGGACATTAAAGTTGCTTAAAAACACAGGCAAGAATTTGGATATTTGACATCTTGAATCCATGTAAATCCATGTTCCTTTGGAAACTATAATTTGCTTAGTTGGTGAATATTACCTGCCTTTTTATAGAAACCTAACGTTTATTACCTGATCAAATACAGCCCTTCATTTGTCCCTGCTCTCTAACTTTTCGGCACAATCCACGTCCTCACACTCTCTTATTTTTTCAGATTAATTTTAATGTTCTTTTCCATCTATGCCTAAGCTCTCCAACACGTGCTTTCCCTTCAGGATTTCAAAATTGCCTTCCTTAACTTGATCATCAGAAAATTTGATAACAAATAAGACACACGAAACTTGTCGTTAAAATATATTCTTCACTTTCTTCTTACTTCCTTTCCTTCTCTGGTACATACAAAATCATCCCATTATCTATAGTCATGTTCATGTCTCCCCAGTCTTTGTCTATAATGCATTAGGAATCAAATTTCCTCTCCTTGATACAACCATAAAACTATACACTCGTAAAACGGCTGTATCGAAAGTCGTTAAGTAGTGTCTTACTGCACATATTTTCCACTATGAATTATACTGTTGTTTGTGTCATCTCATATTTCAAAACCGAAATGTAAGTCTGACGTACGCGCAGGCAGCATTTACCCACAAACCACTGCAACAATTTGAATGTCAATGACGTTCCCTTTCGCCAGAGCACCATAAGTTTCTCCGTACAGTTGGCTTCCTCAGACTCTCACCTGTTTGGAATCTTGAATTTTCACAAAAGATCAAACACCAAGAGAACAACATACGGTCTAGAGAGCCGTCCGTGCTTGCTGAATGCGGAATATTTCTCACACAGCAGCGGCACATTCAAACTCCAACATCGCTGGCACCAATGCTTGGAATGTAAAGGCAGGCTGTGGAGAAGTGAGGTCAGATCGCCAATTACTGAGAATGGTATCTGTTTTGGACCTTTGCTTTTGTTTTGGCGTAATACAAACACAATCATTACTTTCGGTACGACCCTCGTCACCTGTGAACAGTTTTACGGATCACATAAATACATTGTAGTCTTAAAGAACTGAAAACTCATTGCAATACATGTTTCTTTCTTCATATCATTTGGCGTGTGTCGAGCTGTTTGTCTTGCAATTTTTGACCAAAATATATGAACTTTTTTCTTAACATTAACATCTTAAAGACACAGCAGCTTCATTAATTTTTCGCGAGTTTATTTTCTGTAGGCTGTTAATGTTTCAAAATAATTTGATCACTCGCTTCAACTTCTGAAATTGTTCTGATGAATAGACGATTTTTTCCATTTCCCAGTTTTATTACATGTAGTATGCCATTTTTAGGCAGAACAAAATCACAACATGCAGATAGCTAATAAATCTTTTGAAACTGTAGAAAAATTCATATAATGTGGCAAAGACAGTAATAAATCAAAATCGCATCGACAAAGGAACTATGAAGACAGTAAATTTGGAGAAAACTTGCTACTATTCGGCACAGAATATTCTATCTTCCCTCTTACTACCCCAAAACATATAAATATAATTTTGCCACCTGTATCGTATGAGTGTGAAAATTGCTCCTTCACATTAAGAGAAGAACATAAGACGAATGCGTTCAAGAGGAAAATATCTGGACCAAAGAGGGGGAATTAACAGGATAATGAGTATCTGCACAATATGTACTCCTGCCAAATGTCAGTCGGTGAATCAAATCAAGGAGAACCGATACATCAGACATGGGGCGCGTATAAAGTTGAACAAAAATTCACAAAGAGTTTTGGTGGGGAAACCTGAAGTAAAGAGACCACAGTGAAATGTTACAAGGACATATGATGATAATATTAAAATGGATGTTAAAAATAGCAGTGAAGGGTGTAGACTGGATATATCTGGCTCAGAACATAGACCAGTGGCAGGTTATCGTGATCACAGTAATAAATTTTCCGCTTCCATAACTGCGGATAATTTCTTCTCGCGAAGTTCTGATCCACAGAGTCGGTCGGTCGGTTGGTTGGTTGGCTAGTTAGTTACAAAGTCATTCAGTTACCTACTCTGTCAGTCCATCAATCAATCAAGCAGTTAGGTATTTGGTTAGTTAGTTGGTTCGTTTGTTTGTTTGTTTGTTTGTTCCATCGTAAAGTTGTCACGATAACAAAATTCAATAAAATATTTTTGGATCGACAGAATTGTCTAGTGATTCAATATCATTTGAACCCTCTGACGGGACTAACATTTAGTTCCTAAGTTACTTCACTTTCTTCTGTTGCACTTCACTTGGAACTGTTTGCTTAATGAAATATGTCTGATAGCTGACATCCAATCCGACAACTGCCGACTTGTTATTTTGCATCTTTTTTACTCCACAGTTTCCTTTGGAGGTGTGGTGAGCCTATTTCTTGGAGTCAACTTGCTCAGTGTTTTCCAGTTCCTATGCCGCTGCGCCATGCGATGTGTCCTTTTTTGCCACGGTATGCGACAAGGCACCAACACACCAAAACCAGCCTGGGTCGAATAGCGAACAACACATCCTGTGTTCACTTGCAACTGGAGAAAGCGACTTTGATGAAACCCAATACAAAATTTTAGTTGAAGGATGATGTGCAAAGTCAAATAAAAAAAACCTGTAAAATGTTCAAGTAGTGAATCAGAAATAAATGCTGCTCCATGAGGCTAATGTTACTTATTCTGCGACCAGGACCTGTATTTGAGGAAGCATGAAACATAAGTGTTTTAGAGTGCTGGAATTTTTGGAGTATTGCTGAGTTTAAAAAATGACGCGTGTAATACAACATATGAATATTTTATGTCTGTAATTTCTCTGACGGAATTAGGAAAACAGCAACGAATTAAAACTTTATTTTAAGTTTTATATCATTTAATATAAACACTTTATAAAGCTACTGTTCTTTTCATAAATAAATGTAATGCACTCTACAGATATTAGTGCGACATACCTAGTGAGTTTATATCTGTGAAATGTAAATCGATGCACATAAATAATATATTATATCACTTGTACTCTTGCATAACAACATACAAAACATTTTAGTCTGTCGTCTTCCAGTTATTTTTGCTTAAACCCCTTAAATCTATTGTTAATAAACTTGTTTACGTTTGATAAAGATTTACTTGTCATTCGTTAATCAAAGTCCTTCTGAACTGTAGAAGACATTTTGATAACATAAATACAGCTTTATCTATGAATATATCAACAACAAACTGAATCATACATGTGGTACGATTCACAAAAGCCTTACTTTATACAGGGTGTTTCATAAAAGGCTAATTCCCAATGTCACAGGAAATTTACATATTCATCACGATGTTCTTCTCTATCACTTTCTGCAATCTGGCAATGATTAAAGAAAAATCTCGCTAAGTGTTAGCGATAGTACACATCTAATACAACTTGAAAGAACAAAACAACTTTTACAGGTATGATTAGTCAGATGTATAAGTGATATCTAGCAGGATGTTTTGGTCAACAGGTATGAAAAATCCACATAATCCATTAACTTAACATACTTACAGAAATTCGTCATTTATCGTCATTAAAATCTCAAGTAGCCATCTTTATCGTTGCACCGTGCATTTCGTAGAGTCATTTAATTAGCACACCAACTAATGCACATACATAAAATTTTTACACTAAAACATTTAAAATCGCTCCAACATGTTTCGATCCTAAGATCATCTACAGGGAGCTACACTATTTCTTGTTAAAGTGACTTTAGCAAGGAACAGTGTAGCTCTCTGAAGATGATCTTAGGATCGAAACATGTTGGAGCGATTTTAAATGTTTTAATGTAAAAATTTTATGTATGTGCATTAGTTGGTGTGCTAATTTAATGACTCAAGAAGGCAGTTAACATTGTGATATATTCCCATTTCTGACAAATAAAAAGATTTACAAAAAAGTATTTATATTTAAATTTTAGATAAATCTGCTGAATAACTGTGGAATAACCATCATATAATCGTTTTTCCTAGAAACTAACAAGCAGGCCTACAAAAGTGAAGTTACTTCCAACTGCACGACGTTAATATTCGCTCTTGGAACAATAACTAATTTCATCAAATTCATAGTGGGAGACATAAACTCCGACTTCATACCGTGAAACCCATTTCTCACATAACAAAAACAGGAAATCCTATTTTATGGCCACCACAGATACACCAAAACGAAATAAACAAACAAAAACATACGCCTTAATTATTTTGGGGTCCCCCATCGTCTATAAACAATACATGTACACCTAATAACTTCAAAATTATTTCAAACTATCCTCCATTAATTCTGCGCAGAAAGGTAGAGTCCATGTTAACGCGCGCAATATGTTATCTATGACTTTCAAGTCTCATCAATGTTTGTGTTGCACGTAACAAAATTTTTGTCTCTTCTTCAAAACTTTGTTATGTTCATTACTCAAGCAATTGGGATAGCCGCAGTGGCACAAACCCTGGCCTCCAGCATCGTCACCTGACATAAGTTACTTTCAGTTTCAACCCATGACGTGAAGAACACACACTCCAATGGCAAACAGCACTAAAGGGCTGCAGATTACACGAGCTAGATAGAAGGTGAATGAGGGAATGCTTAAATGTAGTCAGAAAGCACATGACTCTCACTGGGACGTAAACCAAGTTGTTATTTGGTATGTACGTCACAATTCTAAATCATGTTAAAAAGGGCTGTAAATTTTTGAATATGTTAAGCAGGTTCATAATTTCTCCGTAGTTAAATGTCGCATGAATCTCCTAGATGCTTTTGTTTCATATGAAATGACATACCAGTATCGTATTTTCATAAGTCTTGCTCTAAAAGGCAGACGACGACTCTGTACTCACAACAGCCTTAATTTAAAACAAGCTAAACTGTGTAACATACCAATCTCGATCCGCAAATTTTCTAAACATACTGTATTGCTGTATAAACTGAACGGAAGAAACAATAACAAGTCACTTATCAGGCGTGTCAGGACTGACGATCGAATCAAGTCCAACCCATTTCATTTACCATTCCGTACTCGCGTAAACAATTTAATAGTGACCGACAGTTATGGGTAGCATTAGTGAGAGACTACTGAAGAACATGAAATGGAGTGGACAATGCCAGCAAACATAGTGTAAGTACCGCGGACTTTGTCCAAGAACCACAACGTTAAAATTGTTATTCAGGTTTTTTTGTGATAGGCCTATGAGTTGTGGTTATACTTATTCTAAAATGCGATTATGAGTGCACAAAATTCTCGTTTTCCATTTTAATCCCCAATAGACTATGGTAAGTGTATCGTCTCCTTTTATATTAAAAACTTTGCATTTTACACACAGTGTCTATACGCGTTTCTTATAATTCGCAGGCCAAGCAGCGATTATTTTCTTAAAGGGCGTCAAAGGGTTCGTTTTTGAAAGCCGTATTGTTTTCTGCGCTATTTGAAGTAGTTTTATACATTATTTATGAAGATCCTGAGAGAACAATACTCATAAAGACGAAACAAGAGAATAACGGAATGACACCCGCTGTGGACGATGAGTTAGTCTCCGTCACTTTCAGAGGTCTATTGTCTATTACACACTTTAACTAGCTCACTAAACTTGAGGGTTGTTTGACCGTTCATCTTCCTCAAGAAATAAAGTGAAGGACAGCTTGATGCAACTAGGTCATTTTATTGATGTATTCTTAGCTCGACATGTTTCGGATACATACACCCATCAACAGGAGTTTTTGGATGGGTGGTGGTCTTGAGAGTCGCACCACCCATCCAAGACCTCGGTGCAGAAAACCATACGCTGCAACTCAACATCTAATGCTCCTGTTGATGGGTGTATGTACCCGAAACATGTCGAGCTAAGAATACATCAATAAAATTACCTAGTTGCATCAAATTGGTATTCATTTTATTTCATGGCTCACTAAAATCAGTGAAAAATACTTTCTGCAAAGGCTGGGAAACTTAAAATGTGTAGGTTATACAGAATTTCAACACCGAAAAGGGCACTGAAACGCAAATTCCACTTAAACAGTCAGCTACGTTGCCAGCGAATACGAACTTTATCACGCCTTAATTATTACCTTTTCGTTTCTTAATGGTTTCATGATCATTGGACACATTAATCTGTCATTGGTTTCTTCCATATTTGATCCACAGTGATTGAACATTACACGCTGAAATTCTGCTCCTTTATAATGTAGCCTAGACGGAAACTATAAAGTGAACCAAACCGCATCCAAGGAGCGAAGTTCTTTCAGAAGCTATTAAATCCTCAGGTAGTCCAAGAAATTAAAAAATTTTATGAAACCCGAAAATTCATTACCCTGTTCACAACAGCCCGCCAATGGTTCCTACTATGAAATAGATGAATCTATTACGCACCCTCCCATCCTATTCCTTTAACATCCATTTTAGGGATATTGCCTTATCAACTCCTAAATCTTCCAACTAGCCCATTTCCTTCAGATTTCCCAACCACGGCTTTTATAAACTTCTCCCCCCACGTGCCACGTGTCCAGCCCACCCCAATTCCCCTTATTTTAATACCGTATTATACGAGTATTTAGTGAGGCGTACAAACCATGAAGTTCCTAAATATGAAATTTTCTCCACGCCCAAATAGGCCTATCTTCGTCAGTATCCTATCTTCAGAGCAATATAATATTTAAACCTGTTCATTGGAATAAATCTATCAGCTACATAATGACTGGTTGCTTAGTTTCAAGAGCTCTTTATAGTAACGGAAAATATATTTACCAGCTAACTGAACACTAAAGGACTGTGCATTTCACCCATTATATCTCATGTTCTTATAATTCTGTGAAATAACGGCTATTATTTCCTTAAACTATATCAATTAACTGGTGTTTTTAGACTAGTACTTTTACAGACAGGAATAAAATTTCAGACACAACAGCTAGGCGATTTAGGATCTATGGTTAACGGCGCATTTACAACAGCGCTGGTTATGTAACGTCGAATGACGGAAAAACTTTTGAATGTTGAATGTGAAAGGGACTGAATAAAAGCGTTCGTGCCATATTTTAAGACATAGGATCCTTATTTTAACAGAGAAACATCATTTGTCACTTCTCGCCGCGAATTCTCTCGCTCGTATGGGTTTTCATTTTAGAGGGTTTGGTGGGTGAGCAGACAGAAACTTAAAACCAAATTTGACACATAAAAATAAAGAATTTATATCACACCAGCTTTGCCAGAAACTCTTCAGCCTCTTGGCCAAGGCTTTTAACCCTAAATCTCTATATTCCGGAGTGATAGTTATACGTGTGAAAACGGAAAAAATCCCATTTTGAACTCTATAAAACTCCAAAATACAGAGTGAAAGTTATAACATCTCAAAACGCTATTCAATTTTTAAATCTAAATCTCCAAAACATGGAGTGAACGTTATAACATCTTAACAACCACATACAATGCGCATAACATCTCTCAATATCGATGAAATGCGATTGCAGGTTATCCTCTTCATAACTCTGGCAGATTATTTCTATAGTAAAACCAACTATATGCACAAATGTATCAAATTTATTTTATTTTGGAATGAAACTCTACACATTTCGGACGGTCTTTCCGTCCATCATCAGGAGTTCAAGAATGCACATACAGCAACAGGCATTTGTCAAACAGACACTGCTGTATGCTTGCTCACACAGACACTGCTGTCTGCTTGCTAGCAAGCAGACAGCAGTGTCTGTTTGACAAATGCCTGTTGCTGTATGTGCAGTCTTGAACTCCTGATGATGGACGGAAAGACCGTCCGAAATGTGTAGAGTTTAATTCCAAAATAAAATAAATTTGTTACATTGGTGCATCTATTTGGTTTTACTATAGAAATAATATTATGATTCACGGCCCTATGAAGGTCAAATTTCTCTGACAGATATCTGCCGCATACCTGTTTCGAAAAATAACATAGCCAAGGGTTAGAGAAACTGGTGTTGAAGAGTGCGTTTATTTTACAGGAGAAAACGAAATCCTATAAGAAGAGAGCAGGAAACTTATCTTGGTCCCCTAGGTGTTTTAAAGGAATTCTCCCAAGAAAGTACGTTCCATGGGCTGCGATATATTACAAAGGATTCATCCAGCATTTTCGATAGGTAAGAAATCACAATTTATTCTCAGAAAATGACATACCAGTATCTTGCAACGAACAGTTCTTTTCACTGCTCCGATGAATTTGTTTTCCTTTACCACGTTACACTCCGAGATTTCTACATAACCACCTTCTCACTTCTCGCAGTGTCTGTTACATTCTTTGCAGTACTAATTACATTCATTATATATTTTTTCATTCAGAACTTTAGATTTTATCACTACATTCCCAACTTATGTAGATTGTTCCTGTGTCCTGATGATGTTTAAAATTTCCTGTGTTGCGAGAAATTATTGTAAAGAATTTCAATCGAATGCCTTATAGTTACTTAAACTTAAACGTAAATCAAGTTTCTTATACACCTATACTTGATCTAAAGTTTCAGTTAAGCGAAGAGTATGTAAAGCTCTAACAAAGGGGCTTTAATTCATTCCCATATGGGAGCCAGGTTCATGACAAAGTTGCCAACATTTAACATAACCACTTCTCATATTTTTATATTTTACCCTTCTGCAGCCTAATTACATACACAGTCCTGTTCCCACGATTGGTATGTTTGACAAGCGGCAGTAATTTCGAATTTTACAAGGAGTCAAGTAAATAGTTGTTCATACTTTTTCCACGAAAATTTACTTGGCAACTATCTACCATAAGGCTGATGGATCGAAAAACGTATTGTTGTAAACAAATATTGAGAACGCCGCAACATGTGCATTCTCAAGCTAATGGCGATTTCTTTGACGTGCATCACATTTACCGACCGTCTGTAGCAAATGGACTAATGGCCATTAGCTGTACAAGCGCACTGTTTCTAGGGCGTGGCATATATCCATAAGTAAGGAAAGTGCGTAAAATACACCAGTCTTTGGAACACGACGTGAGGACTATTCATGATTTTCAACACGCAACTGCAGGTTATGCTGGATCGCCGCCACTCTGGCGTGTGCTGTGTTAGGAGGAGTGTTTGTCAGTTCGGCATGGGATAATTTCTCCAAGGTCCCCATCATAGTGAACGTGGAGACCACATACTACCCGCTGTATAAGTTGCCCTTTCCTGCCATCACCATCTGCCCCGCTGTCAACGTGAAGAAAACAGTTGGCGAAAAACTGCTTTCAAGGTACATTTGTTTATTATAGCGCGAATAAGTGATCCGGGATAGCCCAGTCGGTGTAGCGACTCGCTACGGCCTGGACGGTCCGGAGATCGAATGCCGGTTGGGGCGAGATTTTCCGCACCCGTCCAGACCGGCCTTGGGGCCCAACTAGCCTCCTGTACAATGCGTACTGGCTCTGTGCTGGGAGTAAAGCGGCCGAGGAGTGGTGTTGACCACACACCTCCATCTAGCGCCGAGGTTAAAGAAAGAGTAGAACTATACATCTACTCCTTCTCTGAGCTTTTGTAGCCTGTTCTAGGATGCGCTTTACCTTTTTACCTTTACAGTGCTAATAGAAGAAACACGCCTCAAAGAGGCGAGGTTATCGATAATTAGCAGAAGTTTATAGTTACAGAGTCAAGAATAAATATATTTTTCATTACATTTCACTATAAACGTCATTACTGCGCCCGTTATTGAAGACTAAGTTCCGTCCCCTATCTCGTATTTCCGAAATAGAGCAATCTCTCGCCAACGATGACATTGCGTCCGTGACAAGCAATGCTTGCGATTGGCAGACTGAAAGTTTGCCAACAATAAAAAAATCTCATGGAACATTAAGAAGCAGTGGTAAAACGACCTTTTTTAATAAGCACCAAGTTTTAAGCTGCCAGTTTCTTCGACAACAGTAAAGAATACGCAGGAATAAAAAGGAAAAAAAAAACAAAAATTACGTCACAAAAAGGTGCTCAGCAATGATAACCTGGAAGCTGGATAATCTCATATAGGATGTTATTATAGCCTTTTCTCCAGCAAACACGGGTCTCTCTGTACTAAAGTTACAGACAGTTAAAGTGCACTGGGGCACAATTGAAACACCGTTGACATTTGTCATTTACCCATTGCTATAATGAATTTCGTAGTGTAATTCCAGTCTTATTGGACGGGAACAAAACGCTCCTACATATGTAAGTTTTTGATGAAGTCTAAATGAAGCACCTACGGCTATCAAGTCTACACATTTGAAATTCAGCCCACTAGCGTGCCAAAATATGTCTTATAATTTAACTGTAGTTCAGGCATTGTTCGGAAGCTCGTGTTAAAAAGAAACATTTGGTACCTGGCAAAATGGAGAGTTATCACAGGTTCCGTGGAACTCACGTGAGGCTTTTAAACGTACGGTTTGTGACACTGCTTGTATCTACACCGCCAATTTTCAGCTGTCTACACTGCCAAACTTCGGGATCGACGAGAGTAAAATAGAAAAGAATAAAAAAAATTTGAAGTGATGAATTTCTAAAACCCATTGTAGGTCTCCAAGTCTGACCAGAATAACATTTTCTGAACAAACACGAGAACTCCTACTAGAATTAAATAAAACAAAAATACAAAAGTGTATCGCGCGTGCCATAAGCAGAAAATATTTATAAGGAATTTGCGAGACAGAAGGCCTACATACATAATAATATTATAGAAGCGTGTCCTAGATTGGAAGTGGGATAAAATGAGGAAGAAAACATGAGTTCTAAAGATCTCCAAAAATATCTTAGAAGTTTAGTGTACACACAGTAAGAAGAAGACAGGAAGTACAATACTGTAGTAAAAAATTTGTTTTAAATATTTGGCACATATTTAAAAGTATGTGTTCCGTACTCATCACATATTGTAACATCTGACCGCCTCCGAAAAATAAAAAAACACAAGTTATTACTCTGAGTAACATGGAAAAGAAATTTTAATGTACACGTGTATATTCAACAAAGAAAAAACAGGATAACATAACTTTGAAGTACACGGAAAGCATTACACGCATATTCTTTCCACGTCAGTGTTGTGTGAGGGCATATTTCTACAGTCTATAGGGTATTGGGTGAATTTAAATATCATCTACACTAACGCATGTAGCATTCATTAAAGAACATAATAAAGTTAGTACACTGCCTTGCTATAAATGTCTGTAATGTCCATACAAGTTCATCATTAAAACTTAATATTTTACAGGTAATCCCATCACTCATTGAATAGAACGCCAGGTGAGGCCCAGAGCAGGGCTGGACTCGTGCCTCCGCCGGGAACCGAAAACCGGATCTTTCAGTCTGTAGCCTATTTGCTATACTTATCTTATTTGAATGCTGGAAATGCTTCTCGGTCAAATATGGCCTCTGTTCTTGTTTTAAGTTTTCAACAATCACCCTGCTGTTACTCAGCACGTAACAATACCGAACTGCATAAGCAAAGCGACAGCCTTAAACTCTAAACACTGCACGAAGACTGGTCCTTTATACGAACTTGAACTTGAATGAACACATTGTTAAAATAGCGGGATAAATATTAGTCCCTTTCTTACATATGAATATTTGTAGCATTACGACTCCCACACACTATTTTTGAAATCAATTTCAGATATTTGAACCGAACACTCGACGATCACCTTCAAGAAAGGTTTCGACATGTTCTGAGCGGGTTATCAGTATTCCAGTTCCCTTTCTACTACCGAGTCGGACCACACTTCGACCTGGTCAGAGATCTGTTGTGGAAGCTCATTAATTTTACCGTGTCAGACTTCATGCTGCAGGTAAGGAGCGCGGTACGACCTACGCAACGAATAGGACATTATTCGTAGGCCTACTACGGTACAGGTAAGTTACCGTGGACAACATAAGCATGCAGGTGCTAAAGGTCACGTCAACGTGTAGGTGTCCCACGATTTAAAAAATACATTGCCACCTCTATGAAGCAGATTCAAGTCTTAGAAACTGAGAGACATTCAAGTGGTAAAACAAATCCGCGCTAATTATGGTAATGTCATGTTAGGGTCGTGTTTAAAACAGCCCACCGCCAAGACTAATCCTGATCAAACTGAATTCAGTCCATTGAACCTTATAATGAGTAACACCGCAGTGCGAGAGTGACTGAGTCACACTTTGGTCGTCGTAGCAACCATTTTTACCAGGTTGGGTGTTGTCAGCCATCAACTGAGACCGAAAAGTAGGCAATCATCAGAGAGTGTTGTTAGTCAGGCAGCGCTGGGGGCGAATAAAAAGTTATGTACGAAACATGTCATAAAACACTGTGTTTTATGTGAGTTAAGAGCTCAGCATATGACAACATAACACAACCGAAGGGCAACACTTCAATGTATGAATTTAACGACTGGCTATACGGATAGGGAAAAGACGGATGAAAGAGTTATTGGGGTAGCGCATGAATATTATACTTAGTTACTCCAAGGAGCAGAGTAATTCTTGAGAAGCTAACCGGTTCTCAGCTAGTAAAGATACTACCCGCATTTAATGGAACCCAAAGGATCATTACCGCATTTACAAGCGTCCACCACCTTTCCCTATACTAAGCCAGGTCTATCCAGTCGATGCCTCCTAACCCAGTCCTGAGTATCCATTTTAATATTACCCTCTATCTAAGCCTTGGTCTTCCAAGTGGTCTCTTTCCCTCAGGTATCCCCACCTAAACCCTGTATGCACGTCTTCTCTCCCCACGCGTGCTACATGCCCCGGCCATCTCATTCTTGTCGATTTAATCACCCGAAAAGTAATGGGTGAGGAGTACAGATCATTAAGCTCCTCACTATTAGTTTTCTCCACTCCCCTACTCTCCGGTATCTCTTAATCCCAAATATTCTCTTCAGCACCCTATTCTCAAATACTCCCTCAGTCTACGTTCCTCCCTCAATTTGAGCTACCAAGCGTGAATATTATAGCATCTTCTTATGACAAGCACGAGACTAGTTCCTTCATATATTCTCTTCACCTATGCTTGTGACTCCCGGGTGACATGCTCTCTCCCTGCTACAATCTCTCTCTCAAGTCCAAATATCAAATACTTTTAACATGGGTTGTCCTTTTGTTCACTTTCTGAATAATTTAGTGTACTAAATTCTGATATTATGTGTACTGTCGAATGAAAAATGCCAGTATGCCTCAAAGTTACGATGGTAACGTCACGTACAAGTGGTTACGGCGTATTTAACTAACTTTCTCTGGATTGTCTTAGGCAAACCACGTAAACGCTCATTCAGGATAGGTTGGTCTCCTGGAAAAGACCTGAAACTCGTACCTCCAAAATGTAAAATGTGGCTACTCAGAGAACACTTGGCTATAGGGATACCTCCTTTCGTGTATTGATTTACTTGCTGTTCGAAATAAAACTTTGCATTAAATTTGTCAGCTAATAAACATTCAAGATTTGTTATGTATTCACAGATTGTAAAATCTTGTTTGCATATGCACACATCTTCCCTTTCTTCAACATCTCGAGGTAACAAATATTGTACTTGTTTTCAGTTCCTTCGTTGTGATTCCCCTCTTCACTCCCAGGCTGCATAACTCCTTTCCCGGAAATGCGGCATTCGACAGTCTTTCATCAGCGCCCCAGCCCCAGTCCTTTCTTTAAAACCCCGTCTAAAGGACACACTTCTTCACCTTCCGCCCCTTTGTCCACGATTTCCGCTCACTGTTTCGATTTATTTAAAAGTATATGTAAGTGTGTCAGTATTTTAGTGTGTTTATGAAATTCTGTTTTGTGGTGAGTCAAATAAAGAACCAGTAAATTTTACGATACCTAGTGTAGGCAATCTTCTCACTCACCAGAACGATCAAGTTATCAAACGCCTTACTTCTATTCAAGATGCACTAAAATCAAATCCCTCAGCGCTATCAAACTTCATCTTATGTTTTCCTCAGTCCCTCTTTAATTGTGTGTCAAATGGCTCGCGACAGCTACCTTCCAAATCCCACATACGTATGACTATGCCTACATAAAATCCGACGCTGATTTGTCAAAGCAACATTATTTTTATTCAATAAATGGCATAGAACATCTTTGGAACATTGTTTCTTCGTCACTGCATATTACGCCTGCCTTTGATATGCGGTGTTGCCAGTTTCGTAAAACCGTTTGTAACATTCAGTAAACCAAATTTCTAAATTACCGTTAAGCATAACGCACACTAAGAAATGTTTTCTGGTGAAAATCTCAATACTTACATGACTGCATAACACATAACCTATGTTACATGTGTTCTTTCCATCCGAAATATGGAAGCCTATTCTAATACGTGAAAGCTAGCACGTTGGGATCTAGGGTCGTAACTTTACTCAGCTGGAAATAGACCCATGCCTTGTAATGCACGTAAAGACTTCTTTCTTCCCAGGTTCTCCCTACATGCCATGAAGTGTTCAAAGACTGCTATTGGACAGGGAATCCAGCTAACTGTTGTGATGTGTTTCAAATGCAACGCACGGAGGCAGGATTCTGTTATTCCTTCAACTCTCTCACATCTGAAGCCAATAGAAACTGGTAAACTTACGTGATAAGTCTATGTGAGTGTGTGTCATTATAATGGTTTACAAAGCAACGAGCCTTAATTCTTCAGTCACTGAATCACAGCGTGATGTTTTTCGCAGTGGAGCCAGAGGCCTACTTCTTCAATATTACTACGCCACCATTCCCTTCCTCGAACAATAATGCTGCAAATCCACGTCCAACATCTTATTTGATTCCAAAAAGCAGCACCAGGAGTGGAAATATGTGTGTACTCCGGTGTGGAAGAAGTGATTTCCCAAGGCACTCTTTGCTATTTTGTCTCACGTTATTTCTCAAGTATCGGTAAAATGCAAACACAACTTTTCGTATTTCGATTGCTAAGAGGTGTTCCTACATAGCTTGTCTTAACAACGACATGTTTCGGGCTCTATATCGGCCATCATCAGGTTGTACACTTTCTTATTATAAGGCAAACTATACAATATACAATGTTTTTGTTTTCGTCAAAGAGATCCCACGCACATCTATAAAATTTGCATTTAAAATAATTATAGTGGCAGTAGAATTAAAAAGTTATTCTAATATAAAAGGTATAAACAGTACAAAAAGTTGGGTGTTGTGATCTCGGGAGGGGGAGGGGGGTATGGTGTCAAACTGGGGATATTCCTGTTTGCAATGCTGGGTTTCTTTGTCCGTGGTGGCACAGTGAATTGGTTGCCAGGTAGTGTCGTAATGGTTAATTCTTGTCAGATGTTACATGGAGGTCGAGCTCCAACAGTTGTGGTGGTGCTTATTAGCCGCAGGTGGTTGAAATACACATATTTCATGAAAAACAGAACAAAACAACCAAAGTGAATCTTCACTCAGTATTACCACACGTCCGAAATAGATGTTCTACTATGCAATAACATTTCAAACCTGGACCTTCCAACTGAACAACGAAATATATGTAAATTCCATGCCTGGACAATGACGAACATAACAGTACTTCCCTTGGTGAGTAAAGTTGCCCTCTCACTTTTCCACTCTTGCATTTAAGAGGACACTGGTAAAGTGACAACATGGCTACACTCGCGAGCAAAAGGAAGTTTTTGATCGTCGAAAAAGTTAAAGTGATACGAGGAATATAAAGTGGAAAAAGGAAAGCTGACATGTGTCGGGAATTTTGTCTTGTAAATTCTACTCTCCAAAAGATTTGGTAAAATAGAACCAAAATTCTTAGTGCTGTTGAACAGAAAGGATAGAGAATAAGGCGATTTCGAAAGTATGAACGAAGTGACGTCGATGAGGAACTGCTAAAGTGTTTTAAGCAAAAGAGAGGTGACAATGTACCAGTCAGCGGTTCTATTATTATGACAAAAGCCGAGGAATATGCGAAGAGGTTCAATGAAGAAGAATTCGTGTGCATTGCTGGTTGGGTTGACAGATTTAAGTTGCGTCACATCTCCTTCGGGAAAGTGAGTGGTGGAGCCTAGGGTGTAAAGAGTGATACGACCACAGAATGGCTTAATGTCTTGTGACCCAGTGTGCGCGAAGGGTATGCAGACGTGATAATATTAACGCCGTTGAGACTGGGATTTTTTTAGATTAACACATGAAAAGACACTGAAATTTAAAGGACGAGAAGTGTGTTGGCACAAGTTTTCCAAAGACCGCATTCCAGTTCTTCTTTTTGCTAACGCGGATGGAACAGAAAAGAGAAAACTGCTTGCGACTGAGAAGTCAAAAACCCCCAGACGTTTTAAAACATCTAAAAAGTCTACGTGTAAGCCACAGTGCAAAAAGAAAGCATGGATGTTTTCTGATTTGTTTGAAGCCGAAATGAGGCAGTAGGACTGGGAATGTCAGCTACAAAAAAGGAAGATCCTGTTGCATGTAGACAACTGTCCAGCACACCTTGTGCTTGAAAATCTGGAGAACATTAAGCTGGTGTTTCCTCCTGTAAACAATACACGCGTATTGCAGCCCATGGATCAAGGGATGACAAGAAGTCTAAAATGCCGCTACCACAAGCTCGTGTTTTTGAGAATGATAGAATTAATTGAGAAGAAGCAATATCATACCATAACACTGCTGGATGGAATCAGATGCATTGAAAAAGCAGGCAGACGAGTAACTGATAGAACTATCCGCAAATATTTCCGCTACGCGGGAATTAGAAGGCACAATGAGCCAATGTCAGTGACAGTGGAGATGATGATGATGATGATGATGATGATGATCTGCCTTTTTCGAAATCGGCGCAAAAGATGGTTGTGATGTTGTGGGGGACACTATGACTATGACGCGTGTGCAATAATAGATTTTGACATTGTTAGGACCGAGGCACTAACAGACGAAGATATTGTCAGAGAAGTAAGAAATAAAAGTGGGAAACTTGATCCAGAAGAAGAAGGAGGAGGAGGAGATAATAAAGAGGAGGCGGAGAGGGAGAAAACAGAAAAAACAGCGGTGCCAGTTGCCAATGTGAGTGAAGCTCTCGAAGCCATCAGATTTGTGAACCGCTTCTATAAACCCGCCCTGCACGGATCAAGATTATTTCACAAAGTACGGACAATGAAGAACATTTAGAAAATCGTTATTTGGCAAACTGCAGAAGACAGGTAACAATCACAGACTACGTAACAATGGCGTAAGTTTGTGAGTGCTTGCAAAGTGTTACTACATGTACTGCACGTAAGTCTAATGATTGTTGCACCGGAAGCCTGTGTGTAAGAGTATAAACGTAGTAGGCTAATATTGTCTTCCCTTATTTTAAACGTAAGGTAATGTACTTTTCTGCGCAAGCCTGTGTGGTAATTGACAATTAAAAGAGTAATTTTTATTCTTTCTAAACTTCAATTGCAATTTAAATTTGAATTGGATCATAGCGTAAAAATGTAAGTAATATGCCTACATGCAAGTATTATGTCTTGAAATATTTTCCCTTCACTCTTACTACACACCTCGGTTTTCAACGACACTCGGTTATAATGACACAAATTTTTCGGCCCCTTCGATGTCGTTATAACTGAGTTTAACTGTATATAAATACATGTTTGTAGGTATAATTCTACCGTCTTTACTTGACAGTTCCACCAGAGATGAGTTATTTTTTGACGACGGAGGCCAGAACGTCCCTAGAGGTAAAGGCTGCTCTCCTCTGCACAACATTGCGTCGGGCAGCGCTACCGGTCTGGAGGTGTTCTTGAACAAGATACCTGAATGGGACTCTCTCGGAGAGGGACAAATTGATCCGAATGGAGCTCGGGTTAATACGTTTCTTCTAAGCCTTCACTTTTAACTCACTTACCCTTACCTGAACGACGTACCTCTCTTCTAATCACAAATCACTGGCTCTAAATAGGTCGCTGTTTAATAATGTCACTGAAAATAACTCTTCTTTGCCGTCCATTTTAAAATTCAAGTCGTTTCACAACGTAAAACTGTATCGAAAGTTCTATAAACGTAAACATGGAAACAAAATTCAGCATAAATTGATTAAAAAACATCCGGTGTTTGAGGGTTAAAGTCGTGATTGTCTAAAGTTTAGTGACAGTGATCTGATTAGTTACATGAATATTACACTGGATATTGCCACCTTGCCCACTGTCGGAGGCGCAGCTGATGTGCACTGCCTTTCGGAAGCTGGATCTCTTTCCGTCGCCAGACAATAGTCGTACAATGAAGCATGTACTCTTGGATTCTTCAGATCGAGCGAATTTCTATACACGGGTCAACGTCCACAATTATAAGAGTGTAAAGTAACAGTAAATATGGTAAATTTTCCTCATACTTGCCATAAAAGCATACAAAGAGAGTGGAGATACAGCTAGAAGTATAAACGTATAGGCTTTTATATCTCCTGTTTAACAATTATCTCGCTTTTGCGTTGTTTATAGAAGTACGGTTGTCTCTCTAAAACTCACGAAGTCATATGGGAGAATGAATATATATAACCATAAATTCTTAACCTCGACACGAAATAGGTATAACCTACAAATATTTTTAAAAAAGGACCCGTCTTGTAGGTTTAATTATTTATTCTGTTGGATATTCAGGACGACTGTGTTAGCTCAGAATATTGGTCATTATTTCATCAGTGAGAAGTGACGGCCGATCGGATCGCTTCTTGCTTGTCGACTCTGCCTTCTTCTCTAATACGATCAACACAGTACCATCCTACAGACTTATTCAGAACGCGTGTCTTAGGAAACCCGGGCCTGAATGACATGTGGCACTCCAAACACAGTACGTCCTTGGCATAAAGTAATATTCAACAAGATAAGCCGTTCCGCTCGTGTACCCTACGAGTATATTTGTGCTTCAAATGCCCAACGCGATTCACACCAGCCGAAATCTCACAGCTACACCTACAACACAGTCTAGAGGCCAATGTATTCGTACAGCTACAATTGCAGGTATGCTTTCACACTTTGCGTTCTTCTACAGAGAATCTACAACTCTGGAACAGGCTGCAAAACTATGCGTTATTACGAACAGCCGGTCAGAGACGGACGGTCTATACTTTCCAGCTTCCACGAGCCTTACGGAATAACTCCACGAAGAAGAGCCCTTTTTAAGCACCTGGTAGTTCCATAGCTAGTCTAGAAACAGCTCGCTTTTCATGAGACCAAAAATTTCATTGGCATGTTCACAACAGCCTCCACTTGTCCCTCTCCTGAGTCAGACAAATCTAGTTCACGCCCTTTCACCCAGCTTCTTTAGAGTCCTTTTAATATTATCCTCCCATCTATGTCTGAGTTTTCCACGTGGCCTTTATACCTCAGGTCTCTCCAACAAAAGCCTCTAGGAGTCTTTTCTCTACACCATGGGTGCCACATTCCCCGCCCATCTCACTGTTAGTGAATTTTTTATCACCAGAATATTATTTGTGAGGCGTACAAATCATGAAGCCGTGCATTAAGCAATATTAAAAAAATAAAATTAAATCGCAATGCGTGTTTTAAACTATCTTGTCATCTTTCTAGATTATGATTCATCATCCACTGGCTCCTCCAGAATCCGGCAAAAGCATATACATGGCTGAAAAAATTGCATCAACCTTCTCCGTCAAGATAACTCCCGTGGTAACCGAGTGTTCTCCGGAAGTGCGAGAGCTGGATACGTCGACAAGGAATTGCATGTTTCCAGATGAACACCGCAACAAATATTTCCAGACCTACACACTTCAAGGCTGTCTTATTGAATGCAGAATGAATTGGCTAATTTCTAAATGTGGATGTCATCCTTACTTCTACGACTTTAACCAGGGTAAAAATAATTACATTGTTGTTGTTATTAGTTGGTTTTAGCGTGTAATGTATCTTTCGTGACACAAAAACTTCAGGCGGTATATAATTTGATATTACATCTTTTGAAGGTCTAAAAGATAATCACATTAAAGTCTATAATTACGGTAAGTTTCACGCAAGAACAATTGCTACTCTTCTCTAAACTGAACAGAATGGCTTTACTGAACTTTGGAAAAGCGAGATGTTCTAAACTCATGTAAACGGAGCTCGAAAACACTAAACCCCTTTCGATTGCCACAAAAATATTAGCACACAACTGAACCAATCCCTGAAAGTCCGACTCGGCCAAAGGGTGATCTATACCCTACCTTATACACTGCATGTTCCGCCACGGGAGGTTCTACAAGTGATAAGGTGCACATTATAATTAGCAAGGCATTTTTGCCGATTTAATACTCTACTTACATCCGGTGTTAAGTCTCGTGGTGATTTTCGGGGACTTTTTTTCGGGAAAAAAGTACGGCCAATGAGGCGTGAAATGCGGTAAACAAATTATATCGTCGCGAATTAATACCAGATCGTGCTCTTTCCGAAGAGTACGCAGACAATTGAAAAGATGGATACTTGGCGTGAGGAACCCATAAGGGAAAACGTAGACTGCGGACAATATTGCTGTGTTTCGCAGTCTCCTTCCCAGTATCGCAGAATGAGTACCGTTACTTTAATTATGCAGCGCTTATAACCGCTATAGTTAGACGAGGTTCTAAAGTTATACATTTGATAGTTTGGACGGATTTGTTTAAATTAGTAATTTAGTTTCGGGTAGAATGGCGAGTATAACGGATTTGAATAGCAACTTAGAGGGATACAGAGAGTGACAGAGGGAGAAGACCATTAAGATGCGGGAAGATTATTCTGGAACAATACGGGCACAGCGTTACGTAAGTGAGCCAATAGAAACAATGCATTTCAAATTTTGACTGTTGATTATATTAGGGAGTCGTGGGATTTAACAGTTAGCCAATTGGGAAGAGAAAGGATATTTAAGGGTGGATGGATTTTAAATGTGCGAGTTTGAAATCTTAACGTAAGGGAGTAGTCTGTTTCCTACCCAGGATGTAAAAAGTTGCGTACGTGGTACCGAGTCTAACAGTGCATACATTTTTCAAAGACGCATCCATACAAGCAAACATATGTGAGCTCAATAATCGTGAAATAATACGAAGAATATTTTATGGTGTACAGCTATTTATTCCCGTTTTGCTACTTACAACACTTAGATTCCCTGAGATTAGGACATGCGAAATGACTGCTGAGCTGGGTTAGGTTATACGCTTTTGTGGTGCAGCTGATCCTGTTGCAGATAATTTTCAATATTTATATCCTCTCTGTAATATATATCACACCAGAGCCATCGGACTTATTTAGTCCAAAGGAAACAGTACGCACTATTCAGAAATAATTTCCAAAACGTGATATTACTGAGCTATGTACACACCCGATTATGCATTTTTCCCCCAACAGGTGGTGCGCCCGAATGCAATATTTCACAGCTACCATGTTTAGCACGAGAGAACAGTGAGTGAACTTTACTCTAGTATTTCTGCACTTACTATAACCACGCACTTTGCACACAGAAATGCTACGCTAACTGGCATATATACATTCATAACGACGAGCAGTGCAAAATCCTAAATCAGAGGTATAGTAAGCTACCGGATGGTATGAAGCAAATGTGCAATGAAAATTATGTCAACAAATGTTATTACATTATTATATAAAAGTAACCACGTCTCAAATTCTGTACGTATATCAAACACGCCTCAGACAATAAACAAGGTCCATCTCAGTTGTCGCGCAGTTAATTAACTATTGTTAAAAAACTGTAGATGATCATTAGGAAATAACAAGTATGTAATATGTAAAACAATATATATCTTACAACAAAGATATTCTTTATAGAAAGAATATTAATGTTTAGCAATCAAAGCACTTAGTTATGGACCACATAACTTGAGCCTTAAATAAGTTTGACATATTTATGAACTGAGTCCACCCCCAAGGACCGTTGCTATCCAAAGAAACTTTTCTCTTTTGACAGCTAATTTACGAGTGTATAACCCACCACCTGGATATCAAAATATGAATGCAAAACCAGGGTCATCAATACTCAACTGCTCAGCTTGCTTACCCACTTGTCATGACAATACTTTTAACGTGGACTACGACATGATTCCTGATACTGACCCAACAACAAAAGAAAGTACTGGCCACATTGATGTTTATTACAATGAAATGGGTGCTGTCAAGTATCGGCGAGAAAGGGCTTTCACGCTAATGCAATTGATTGGTAAGTATGCCAACCTGCTGCATTCACCAGTGAATGACTCATTCTATTAAATCTTATCATGGTAACGATATCTCAAGAAACGTATAGCCTTCTAAAACATGAAAGTATTTAAACAATCTCGTCTGACAGATTCATAATACTGTAAATTCAACGGGTAAATCCTTTACACCAGAAACGACAATGAGCATTCAAACGTGAGGCGCAAATATGAATATTTACTCTCAGTAGCAAACTTTCTGATTTGGACTGTAGTAGTATGACTGCCAGCTGTCCTTTACATATCAGAAATTCATTGCTTCAGTACCCCAGCATCCAAGCAAAGTCTTATTATTAAAAGATTGATGAGCAAAGATTCACAGCCATGGATAATACATATCATAACGTACACCTTCCTGCGGCCATAGTTTATTCTACTTTCAATTGTTTTTGTTCTGGTTGCAAACATTATCACAGACCAGATATGCAGGCTGCATATCTGTTTAGTGCCCTCCCAAACACGCCATGCAAACACATATGATATCAGAGATGACTGGAAATGTCATTATCCTGTCTTAAAAGTTATCCACATTTGACAACTAAGGGTGAAGTAGTCAATGAAGAAAAAAATAATAAGACGGCAACAAATTGTCGTTGTTATTATTATTATTATTATTATTAACATCATCATCACCATCATCATTATTAGTATTAGTACGAAGGCGGTGGCAGTGGGGTTGGGGGTGGCGGTGGTGATGGTGGTCATTTTTTCAGAGATTTAATTTACACCTCCAAATACTCAATCAGAAAGTCAGTAAAATCTAATTTTTGAAAGACTAGCCAGTAATCAAAAACTGTTCATGACACAACGCAGTATGAGTTTTCATGCACCCACCCCCTCTGATTTATCTTTGGCTGCAGCATGTCTCATTTGATTGCAATAAATGAGGTATAACTGCACAACAAAATAACAGTAAACATTTCTCTGAAGTTATGTAAGTGTATAGCCTAACAAATGTAAAAATACCAGTTTTATAAAACAATATTAAAATCTTCTGCAAATCAGTTTTAATGCTACATTATACCAAGAAAATAAAATTGATTTAAAGAGTCATGTTCAAATTTAATGTTTTTTCTTGTCTTTAGTTTCCTTTGGTGGAATCATGGGTTTATTTCTTGGAGTCAGCCTACTCAGTGGTGTTGAGGTGATCTACTATATCATCAGAATCTGCAGGGCAACATACATGAAAATCCAGCAAGGTAGAAAGCAAGAACCAATTTCAATCAAAGTCCTTGTTTCTAACAACAAAATATCAGGTATTAAAGCTCTTCCATTTATGCCACCCATTGAATCAGATTACACCAGGCATCACCTTATGAATATTTAAAATATATAGCAAAAACTATAAAAATGGGTATATCTGCAAGGATTAATGGGAGATGGAATTTTCCATTTGGAACAGAACACAGCACACCTATAAAATAAATCTTTCTTATTACTTGATGAAGTGTTGTTGAAAAAATATAACTGGCGTATACACTCTCATGTTGTATATATTCACTTTATCATATATATTTCAGTCAACACACAACTCTATAATAAAAGCATAGGTTAAAGCAACATGTTTCGACTTAAAAAGTCATCGTCAGGCTAAGCTAAGAACCATTGAGTTCTTTACATTGCAAAGAACTCAATGGTTCTTAGCTTAGCCTGACGATGACTTTTTAAGTCGAAACATGTCGCTTTAACCTATGCTTTTATTATAGAGTTGTGTGTTGACTGAAATATATAAAATAAAGTGAATATATAGAATCTATACACAGCGGGATGACTTCGTTCAAACTCTCATGTTGTTGTTAATCACCATTTACTACAAACAGAGCTTTCTTCTGGTAGTACATATTGGTATTTAATATCAGTATCTTTCTTTCACAGAATAGAAAAAACTTCATATTTTAGTAAAACTGTCTAAATATGCACTCAATAACAGAAGGGTCTTCTCTCTAATTTCAATATGTCTGTCTCCAACCCCTGACTACTTCTTTACAGTGTATAAACTAATCTATGCATCTGGCCCATTTGTTGCTTACCAATCAAGCGATGGATGAAACGATTACTGTGTCATGTCACTGCAGTAAATAGCATAAAATATTCTTAATGTCATATTCTTTCACACTTTACTTTTCAGTCAACAAACATAGAAGTTATACTTATCACAGGGGCGCACCCATAGGGGGGGGGGGCTGTCAGGCTGAAGACCTCCTCCCCAACCCCCAAAACCAAAATGTAAAAATAAAAATTTTTTAGATACGATATCAAAAGTTTTATATGATCTGCCTTCAGCCAAAATCGGCCATTGAAATTGGTCAATGACTAGTACATTAGAATTCTAAAACATAAATTAAGAAATTTAAATTAACAAGATTATATGACACTGTAATTGAGTCATGTAACATGTAGTTATATCTGTGTGTGTGTGTATATATATATATATATAGTTGAAAACAGTGTTATGTTACACTTATACTTATAACATGACTTTTATAACATAATCTTTTAAAAAATCAAACAGAAATGTTATATAGCCTCAGGCTCAGTACCACCCACCAATGAAAAATTCTTGATGCACACCTGACTTATCACACTGTTAAAACAAATAAGCATGCTCATTAATTTTGCATAGCATATTAAAACAAGGGCAAAGAAGAAATATTTAAATAATGTAACTACTAATCCTTGGCAACATGAACTTCAGTACAAATCACATACCCTCCTGACACAGAAACCCCAGCACTCTTGCAAACTTCTATATCAAGTGTTGATTCCAAAGCTCTAACCCAAAAACAGAATGTGCTCACATGCTCCGCTGGAATGAATAATTGGAAATTGGCAAAGTAAATACAAAGTATTGAATAATTCGATTATTACAAACTACTAATAAACAGGATATTTCAAAAACTGAATGTATTTGGATTTCACACAAGACACTTCCTCTCTGTTAGAACACTCAGTGTCCCATGCTGTCAGCTGGTGAAAGAAGTCTTGCAAGTGGTTGCCTAAACCATCGACTAAAATGACAGAGCTATACCGGTGAAGTCAAAGTGCAGTGTAGGTAATGCTCCATGCATTTATAACCTCGACAGTGAGTTTATTAAACAGATTTACTCCCTGACTAATTTACCAATGGGGTAAGAGCTACAGGTACCATTGGATACGAGGCTGGGTGGGTCCTAGAGCCGTTCAGTGTAAAAGGTTACCACATTACTTGTAAATAATGTAAAATTAAGAGATCCAAAAAATGTGGCCAATGCCTTCAATAATTTCTTCATAAAAGTTACTGAAAAACTAGGCATTTAACAAATAAGGAAAGGAGATGCCATCTCAATTCTCAAAGATTTATTTTCTGGAAAATTTCCCAGCATAAAAATAATTCCAGTCACTGAAGCCGAGATAAAAAGTACAACACATTCCCTAAAACAAAACAAAAAAAAATCATGAGGTTATGATGAAATAACAAGTAAAATATTAAAAGCTTGTGCATCTCTCATTAGTCACTCATTACGCTACATTTACAGTTACTTGCTATATATACAAGTATATTTTCTGCCCATAGTACAAGAAAGAAGACAAAACTAGTATAACAAATTACAGGCCTAACTCATTATTAACAGTTTTTTCTAAGGGACTCGTGTAAACTATGCACAAAATATTAAGCCAACACCTGCATACTAACAACAGACTGGTCACAGAAGAAAACAGTTTTAGGAAAGGAATATCAATTGAAGATACTGCCTTCAGACTAACAGCTAGAATATTCAAATTTATTAATGCATGTTGGGGGAATTTTCTTTGATTTGGCAAAAGTATTTTGATTGCATGAATCATGAAATTTTGTTAGCTAAATTACATTTCTATGGAATTCAAGGAGTATCTGAAGACTGGTTTAGGTCCTATTCAACTAACAGAAGACAGAAATTTGAAGTAAAATCACCTAATTCGATTCAAAATTTTTTTCTCTGACTGCGATATAGTGGAACATGGAGTTCCTCAAGGATCAACTCTAGGGCCCCTTTTGTTCATAATATTTATAACTGAACTTCCTCTGCGAATAAATTCTGTATCAGAATCAATATTATATGCTGATGTTAAAAGTGTCATAATTTCAAGCAGAAATTTCAAAGATTTTTGTTCAGTGTCAAATATAATTCTCTCTTGTATGATTAAATGGTTTGGTGCTAATAATTTAGTTCTAAATTTGGATAAAATAAATATAATGAAATTCATAACAAAGAATGCATAACATTCTACATTATATATTGGTTATAAAGAAAAGTATGTGGAGGAAACAATAAATCAAAATTTCTTGATTCACAAATTGAGAACAGCCTGAACTGAAAGAGCTATACAGAACAAATAATTGTTAAATTAAGTGCAATATGTTTTGCCATTAGGTCATTGGTCCATATCAGTAGGATGATCACTCTCAAATCAATTTACTATGCATACTTTCATTCTTTTATAAAATATGGAATAATTTTTTGGAGTAACTCTTTCAACATTGGGAAGCTTTTCACTTTACAAAAGAGAGTCATCAGAATTATGGCTGGTGCACAACACAGGACCTCACATAGAAGTCTATATGAACATTTAGAGATTCTGCCTGTTCCATGCCAGTATATACTTTCATTAATAAAATTCATTATCAATAATCAGGAAATTTTTCAAACAAATTCATCTCTACACAACATTAATACATGGAATAAGCATCATTTTCATAGACCAAATCTTGTGTTCAAAAAAGTACTTCTATGTTGGCATAAAAATTTTCAACAGTTTACCACTTAGTGTGATGATCCTCAAGAATGGACAAGGTAAAATCGAAAGCAGTCTTATGAAAACACCTACATACACACTGCTGTTATTCTGTACATGAACTTTTTATGTGTAAATATGATTTATAATGCTGTTTTTGTAAAATGTTTGCAGTATTTTACACTGTAAATTTGTATATTTGTGTATTTATGACTTGTTCCACATCCTCCTGTCTTTGTGATACACTTAGAGAACCATGGGATGTATGTACATGTGTGTGTATGTATGTAGGACAGGTTGGCAAATAGAAAATTCACTGTCCCAGCTGGGAATCAAACCATGGCCGCCTGTCTTACATATAGTCACTATATTAACTGAACAAACGAACTAGCCTACAACTCATCAGCTCTTATAATCGACACAGGTTGTCCAGTCAGTAGCCATTCACTACAGCAGATGGGCTGTATAACCTCTTACAACCAAATTCCGGCCATTCAACCAGCACCCAGCCACCTTGGCTACCTACACTATATTTGATGTCTGACATTCGGGTAGTTTCATTCGGTTCTGTGACTGACTGCACCTCATTTGTCCCTCAGAATCAACACACTGCTGCTAAAATGTCATAATTATAAGAATACCTAAAATTCCATGGTGCAACCAAAAGCGTAGTGTGCCGGGTGTGCCCTGGCACACCCTAATGTCTCAAAAATAGCAAAAATTTGGTATTTCGCGTACCAGTTTTTAACTTTGTATTCTAAATAATTTAGTTGTTAATTTTAAAGTTTAATTATGTTTCAGTTTCTTAATTTGTTTGGTGAATAAAAATAACGTCCTTATGACTGGGCATTCAATGAATGAAATTCAACTTAAAAAAACGGAAAATAAAATATCGTGAGTGCATACCCAACAGAAATGTACTGCGCACGATTGCGAATACAACAGTTATCAAAGTATGAACATTCAAAAAAAAGACTGCCACCTCTCAGCTGTTACGACAGGTGATTAAGATTGCACGTCAAGTATAAAAGAAAACACACTAACAATACAAACGCATAAACAATAATGTAATACCTGGACACTTTAACACTGCTGCCACCGAATATTTTCGTTCGATTGCCTACATTTATACATTGTCATATGGGTGTCGTTCTTCGAGTAGTTTCAATAGTTGACCGCCATCCAGGTCTAGATCTGAGTGATTGCGTAGTCACGTTCTATCGATTAAATATCGATAGTTCCTATCATTCATATCAGTGTTCGACAGTATCCAAATGGTATGAAAATGTATGAGAGTAAGACTAGTACACAGTTCGCTACCTCTGATTCATGAAGGTTAGTACTTGAACTCCGATTACACTCGTACAACGACAGCATAACTACAACCACTTTAAGCAGATCCCGTACAAGTCAGATGTTGTGGGTTCCACCTCGGAACGGGGTGCCATATTAAATGAAGACCCAACACCAGGTAAACACACCCCCATCCCAATCAAAATTTTCAAATAAATATAAATGCTTCCAAGTTTTTCACTTACCCATGCCTTCATTAAAACAGCAAAATGTTCAGGCCATTCCAAATTAACACAAAATAATAACACAGTAACAAACATTTTTTGGTTACCAATACGCGTACAGATTGCAATAGGCACAGATCGACCCTCGATATAAAAGTGCAGTCAACGTTAAGGCACAGGAAGAAATGTACCTGGACAGGGGAAAGCAGAAGGCTTACAATCTCGACCTGCTATACCTCTGCAGGCAGAGATGACCTCATATATGGGTAAGTGAATAAATATCGATATTTACGCAGGGCAGTTTTATGAATACTGATATAGGATTCTTGGTCACGATATGCGAAGCAAGGGGTGTAACTGACGCGTAAGTAGTATCTTCGTTGGAACAGTGAATATAAACGTACACACCACAAAAATAAGGATGATTAATTCCTAGTTGTTGTATGGTTTCTTCTGGATGATTCCCCGGCTTCTGAATTTTATATGCCGACGTTTCGGATCTCTGTTCCATCTTCAGAGGCAGGTAGGTATGGAGTATGATTTCTTTTGGGTAATTCCCCGAAGTCTGAATTTTATATGCCAACGTTTCGGAACACAGTTCCATCTTCAGAGGCAGGTGGGTAAGAAGTACTTCATACCTACCTGCCTATGAAGATGGAACAGTGTTCCGAAACGTCGGCTTATAAAATTCAGACGCCAGAAAATACCAGAAGAAAGCATACAACATTCAGAACACGGCGAAAGTTTGAAATCAAGAATAATTCCTAGTTATTTAAGGGTGCCACTTCAACTAAAATATGGGACGGGATAGCTCAGTCGGTATAGCGTCTAGCTACGGGCTGGACGGTCCGGGGATCGAATCCCGGTAGGGGCGAGATTTTTCCGCATCCGTCCAGACCGGCCCTGGGGCCCACCTAGCCTCTTATAAATGGGTACCGGCTCTTTCCCGGGGGTAAAGTAGCCGGGGCGTGGCGTTGACCACCCACCCCCATCTAGCGCCGAGGTTAAGGAAAGAAAAGGGTTATACCTCTTCTCTCCCTCTGGGCCTTCGTGGCCTGTTCTAGGGTGAACTTTACCTTTACCTTTACTTCAACTAAAATGGCTATGTAAGCATAAATGTGCTGGAAGATGATCATAAATAAATGCCAAGATGTGGAAGCAGGCGAAATGTTGCCTACTTCAAGGTGTTACTAACCAGACATCCAATTGAACTCAGGAAAGGAACGAAAATGCTTCTGCCAATTTAGGCAGTAAATTGGACAATATATGAAATGGGCACCTTGACTATTAAGTGTACAGTATCAGAGCTACATCATACATTCTTTAGACATTTGACTTTGTTACTTTTAACTGCACATGACTCAAACATAAATTAATTCACTCACCTAACAATACAGGTTGTGGTCACAGATACCAAAAACAGTAACCACAGACCTACATAAAAAAAACCCCCAACATATAAAAGGCTTGATTTGTAACAGTCATTCCAATGGTCAAGCAACACACTTCCTTATATCGGACAAAAGGGGCAGTTATCGTGTTCACAAGAGCTTGGTTTTCCTCAGCATCATCTATTATTTTTGTTCCACATTCCCTGCAGTTTGTTAAGTCTAGCCTCCCCACATCACACACAAATTCATTAAACCCTTGGGCCCAGGGCAAAATAAATTTTTGGTGGCCATACCGATGCATAGAACTGAACTGCCAATATAACCAACCTTTTCAGAGTCTACAGAATGGCAGAACCCCATGCAGCTGCATAAAGGACAAAAGCCCAAAACCAGCAACCAACACCATGCACACTCAAGATCTTGTATACTACTATAAATATCAATGCATCAGATATTTTCAAAACTGCATCCAAGATTTCAGTGCAAGTTATTTCCCATAAAGTAAAAAGATAGAAATTACTTGTGTTCTTAACACATATAAAGCCATTATGAAAAACATGCCTCAAAAATAAATAAATAAATAAATACATAAGCATTCTTATGATCACTCTGAAACCATCATGCAAATTGCAGCATTTCTGAAAAAAAAAATACATACAAATGCATACTTGCTAAGATCTCTGCCATGTAAATAAAGAGAACAGATATGTGAAACTCACAAATAACACACTGAAGTATGGTTGTCCCTCTGTCTGCCATAAGACATCCAAAGGAAGGACATGTAGAGCTCCACTTTTTTTAACCTTAACACTGGATTCAGGTGAGTTGTCAGATTCATGCCATAACTGCTTACCTCCACAGCAATTGAAGAGGAAGCTCAGTAGGCCCCATAGCTGGTCTGGACATGCAGGAAAATAAAAATCTTGCTCTTGCCAGCAGTGGAGTGTAATATTCAGTTTCCAAAATACGCCATGGCCCTGTTATAACATTTTGTTACCTCCCATTATACAAATTGCCTTAGAAAGTGGGTCACCTGCAACATGAATCATATTTCTGTCTTCTGCAGGCTGGAGTACTTTTAACTTCCAATGCAACATGCTAATGATGCAACAGTATAAAAGTAAAGTTGCTCCTGTGCATGCCATTAAGACATAATCTAGAACTGATTCTTACACCTGCCAGTGGATGGAGCTTAGTTTTACATTTCTTGGGCTGGTAGCCCAGTGAAACAGTCCCAAATGCCCACTGAATAGGACATTGGATGGGCCTCAGGCCCAGTCTGGAGGCTGTGGGGGAATAGAAAAACAGTTGCTGCTGGGAATGTAACCACAATTACTGTCACCTAGCCCACAGCCTAGTCACTCTTGAGTCGTCAACATCACACCAGCCACACTTATAATTGTCCTGTATTGTTACAGCCAGGACTTCAACAAATACAAACATCTGTATATGTATATAATGCATACACAACTGAAACCCATTCCAGGATGCTCATGAGGGTAGATATTGCAATAGACAGAAAAAAACAACACAGGCATTTTAGACAGGAGTCCCACTCATGCACAAGTCCATGCATTCCATTTGTGAGGAATTCATTTGGCTGCTATCTAAACCACTGTACTGCACCCTCCTGCATATTGTCAGCCACTGTGAACATGGAGCATTTGAGGCCTCTCTTTGATGGTCCAAATGTGTGACAATTGCATGGCATGATGGTGCTTCAGTGAGTTAACATGGGCCTTTGTTCTTGATCTTGGTAAACAGTTTTTGCAGCATTTTATAGTGCTGGTATGCACTGACTGTGTCATTATGTAATTTAAGCCCAGAAGCTTGGGTCCCTCATCCTGTTCATCCTGTTTTGATGGATTCACCACCTGGCATGCAATCTTTAAGGTGTGCTGTAATGTGGCGATTTTAACGTAAACTATCTTAATGATAATTCTGGAAAACATCTTTAAGCTCTCTTTTAGCCTCTTTTAGTCTTTTTAGCACTGTGAAGTTTCCTACAAGAATTTTCAATAACTCCTGTACTTTAATAGACAATATTTATATTAATACTTATAGACATGACTCCTTTGTGCATCCCCTCATTCATGGTCCATCTGACCATGATGCGCAAATTATTACCTTATCAAATATTTTCATTTCTATTCCCAGACACATATTTTCCTATACTAGGAAAATTGCTAGTAACTCAAACAGTAAATTCACATTTCTGTTAAGCTACAAAAATTGGGAAAATGTTTTTCTTGAAAATATGTCAATATAATTTTTAATAATTTCCTTAGCACTTACCTCAGAATCTTCTATGCAAGTTTTCCAGTTACTAAACCACAAAACTCCTATAAATCAAAGCCATGGTTAACTAATGGTATTAGAATCTCATGTGCCAAATAAAAGGAAACTTTAACTTATAGAAACAGTAATGATCCCAATCACAAGGAATATTACACAAAATATTGTCAGATTTTGTCTACAGTCATCATGGCAGCAAAAAAAAACTCCACTATAAGCTTCTATTGAAATCTAATAATAAACCAAAAACTGTTTGTAACATAGTTAAAATTATCACCAATAATAAAAATACTATTAATAATATCTCAACAATTAATATTAATGATAAATTATCTAGTAACCCACTAGCCATTACAAATGCTTTCAACAGCTACTTTTCATCTGTAGCTGAAAATCTCCTTATTAAAAAAATTTTCTGAAAGAATACTATTAATAATAATGATCCAATAACTTACTTACAACAGAATCTTAGTCAGCTTTCTTCTTCAATAAAACTAAATACTACTATCATGCATGAAACTGGCAAAATAATTCATTCTTTGAAATGTAAAGATTCCTATGGCTATGATGAAATATCATCAAGAATTTTAAAAATTAGTGCTCCTTGTGCATCTCCGTTAACATACATATTTAATAAAATTCTATCAACAGGTATATTTCCTGAGAGATTAAAGTTTTCAGAAGTATTTCTCTCTTAACTTCATTTTCTAAAATCATTGAAAAAATTATTTATAAAAGATTGTATAGTTACTTAAATTATAATAATATACTGGTTGATGAATAGTATGGTTTCAGAGAGAGATTATCTACTGAAACAGCTACATACACACTTCTAAACAATGTACTGCCATCATTAGATAGAAGGAATCTTTTTGGTAGTTTATTCTGTGACTTACAAAAACCATTTGACTGTGTTAACCATGAAATACTTTTGCTAAAATGAAGTTCTATGAGATCTCTGACACAGCTAACAAATTAATGAGATCATACTTAAAAAATATATATCAGAGAATATCAATGAAAGATAGTAAACCTAATAAATTATCTTCTAAACGGGTACATGTGAAACATGTTTTTCCACAGGGTTCGGTACTGGGTCCATTACTGTTTCTTATATACATATATATAAATGATCTTTCTTTAAGCATAAGCAGATTATCTAACCCGATACTATTTGCAGATGATACAACCATTATTATGTTAAACACTAATCCAGAGGAATTTAAGAATAATATTAATTCAGTAATGACCGAAACAACTAACTGGTTTCAGAGTAATTTTTTAACATTGAACTGTAATAAAACACACTTTATGCAATTCTTGACCAAAAAACAAAATGGAAGAAAAATTCAAATAATTGCTCCCAATTCAATAAAGACTAATATCAAAAGCACTAAACTTTTAGGTTTGATCATCGATAATTCATTGTCATGGAAGGATCACATTCCAGCATTAACATCAAAACTGAATAAGGTTTGTTATGCTATTAGAGTGATAAAACCTTTTATGTCTGTGGATATATTGAGAATGATCTATTTTTCTTATGCACATTCAGTCATGTCATATGGTATTATTATTTTTGGGGATAATTCACATCATAGTAACAGCATTTTTAAAATTCAAAAAAGAATAATATGAATCATTACAAATACTGGTAGTCGTGATTCATGCCGTCAACTATTCAACAGTTATAAATACTTTCACTTCCATCTCAATACATTTTCTCATTACTTGTTTTTGTTAACAAGAATAGAGGTCTATTTCAATCCAATTCTGAAATTCATGATTTGAATACATGTTTCAACTAGAACTTACATTTACCTACTACAAACATAACATCAGTCCAGAAAGGAGTACTGTATTCCGTAAGTAAGATATATAATCACTTACCATCAAATATTAAAGTTTTGTCGAATGATGCTAGGCATTTCAAAACCACACTAAAGAGTTACCATATTGAACATACATTCTATAGTCCAGATGAATTTTAACAATAAGCATCCCATGATCATGGTTCTTTGTTTTTTACTTGATTATTTAATAGCTATAAGATCTTATTTAGTGTGTAACTTAACTTATTCTCACTATTCATTACCTTCTTGCTTGTCTTACTTGTATTTTTAATTACTGTGTTATGACAAATGCACTGCACACTTTTATGTATTATTGTGACTGTCTCCATATCTGTAAAGATCTAAAGGAAGGTGAATAAATATGAATATGAACTAGCTATTCACCCACTTAGCTCTACTGTTCTACATGTGTGTGTGTGTGTGTGTGTGTGCGCGCGCGCGCACGCGCGTCAATGTCTTGACTGACACAAACCTGCAGCTGTGCCATCTACACTGCCACAGTACCCATAAAAAACAGGTTTCAGCTGCTGTACATGCCTCAAAAATATGAAAAAACAGAAGCCACTTTATAATTGGTGCATACTACACAGGTTCCACAGTGTAAAAACAGTTTTCATGCATTTACACTGGTGACAAGTCTTATGTTCGAAACTGTACCACCTGAAGGATAAAACTGTAACCAAATTCCAGTGTTTCAACAGACATGTTAAAGCAAAATAAGACAGGATGAACAAAGGGCACAGTATGAAGATACAAAAGAAACAATTCCACATTAAATTACAACAGGCTTGTTCAATATTCATTCCTCATTAGCAGTAATCACAGTGTAGGAAATTCTTACACACTAAGTTCAAAATTTCATACATACAGAATATACAAATTGTTCTGGTATTTTGCAATACAGCCTCATAAAGAGTATCTTAGAGCAGAAATAAACTGTTGGTATAAGAAGCAAGCTAGGTTGTGTAAATCCTGTCACCATTAGGCCAGTGACCTACTGCATATTTGTGTGGCTCAAACATAAAAACATCAGTATAGAATGCCTGAATGGAATAAAAGCTCACAATGAAAAGAAGGGGGGGGGGGGGAGTTAACTTAGAGACGTGCAATACAAATTTCATAATTTTAGACACAGATTTCATGTTTACTTATTGACAATGCACAGTATTATTCCTAGATTTTATATTCAATTTGGCTATACATTAGGTCATCAAACAACTTTTAAAACATACTGTTTTATCTTCGACCACATTTCTTTATGTGATACATGTTACCAGGTGAACAATTAAGTATTCTGGGATATGACATTGTGCAATTGGTAATTAATTACTAACATTTCAGAGAAGCTTGTCACCTCCATCCTCAGGCTACTCCAAGTAGGCAACAAGCACGTCCAAGACACCAGTAAATAGTTAACCAGTTAAAATGATGTCATATTACAGGAGACTTAAACATTTTTGACAACAGTGTGAAAACCTCAAATCACATGTTTAACAGGTTTATCTTCAGTAAATAAATTATGTTCTTTTGACTGTTACATGAAAGACAAAGCAAACAGTTATACTTCTCTGAAATAATGTGAATGCATTTCAACATGATCTTCCTTCAAAACAGCATTTGTCACACACAAATCTCATACCAGTTGCACAAAATTAAGAAGTATGGTACTCGTAAAGGTGAAATATAATAGTACTTATAAATCTTTACTAAGCCTGTTGAATTTGTTGGTTTAACAATGTTCAGTTGGCTGGTTTACTGCAAAGTAACGCATTGCATGAAAAGACATTCTGCTGTAGGAGGCATCCTTTTATTCATACAAATTAACAATAAAAAAAATCCCCATTGTTTTGCTCCGAATATAAACATCAACCATTAAGTTCACAAGTCATTCAGAATTATAACTGTCAACATACTACTCCTTTCAATAATCTCCAAACCTCACCTTTGGCTCACTGTAATAAAATGTCATGTTCAGTTTGGCAGACAAAGGAAAGGGTTCTTTCCCACAGCTGCTGTAATTATGATGATATACAATGATGACAATGGTATGATTACAGACACTAAAAATGGAAAGAACAGAAGATGAAAACATTAGTTGCAAGTCAATCTTTGTTTTGAATTAGGAAAACTCTTGTGTTATATTCATGTACATACAGTACTTGCAGTACTGGTCTTTCCAAATAACTAATAAATTCACTTTTAACCTGTTTACATGAAGACCATTTCAAAGAAGGGGGTTAAATTCTGTTTGTTCACATGTCTTTATTATGTTATCTCTCTCAGGATTACTTGGTTTTTGAACTTGTGTATCATCCACTATCCCAGCAGTACAAACTTCTGAATCTGAATTTGTTTCCATACTCATGTAGAAGGTGAGTTCAGTAATTAATAATACCACTAGCTATCATACACAATTCAGCAAGTAACCCCCCCCCCCCCACCTTTCCACCTCAGGGCAAAAACCGTTTCATCTCACAAAACAGTGTACTATGTTGGGAAAAGTGCACAACAGACAACTTCCAAAATGCAAGTAATATATATACCATTTCCTTATTTTTTCCTACTTCTACATGTTTAATCAAATTATGCTGAAACCACAGATACAACTTGATCCGTCTTACATTCCATGTAACTTTTAATCTCATTAATAAAGTAACTTACAATGTATACTAAAATGTTGTTCGTACTCATGTCAATTAATATAGTCTCAAATAATAGCTTAACATGCTCAACAAAAGTTCGTTAACAAATAATTCTCATTCCTTTGACCGTTACTGTATAACAACAAAGACCATTATTGTATTAACAACAAATGCACATTGTGGAAGAACACCAAGAAGCACTGTACCATACACAAAATTTAATATCAGTACTTTATGGTAGTGGATGGAGCTTACAAAAGAGTTTTACTGCAGAATTATATTTGCACTTCATCTGTCTTAAAAAGTCTCTATCAAAATGGCACAGTGCACAAGACATCAGTGTTAAACATTGGTACATTTTGCAGTAACTGGTATATGCTTCCATGAATCTTACAATTTGTATATATAACCTACATAAGAACACATGTCATTTCTTAGGCTCTGCAATGCTCAACATATAGGCAGCAAGTGAGCGTGCTCGGTAATGTCCATTGTGTGTTTCTGAAACTAGAAGCTAACTACTCATCACTCCTTCAATATTCTGTTTAAAGCTACGTACCCCGTAACACACCAACTTGTAAGTTACATCTGTATACAGTATATCAGCAAAGCTACTTGTTGGAAAAAGACACATACTCCAGAAGTGCATATACACTTTTTCTTTATACGCTTATATGAAATTGCACCAAGACTGGAGTGAAGAGTAAAATATTTCCTTTAATGGAAGCATACATCAAACACTTGTGAAGTGCTGTTCTAATCAGAAACTCTCTTCTTGGTATTCGCAACAACAATAAGCTGCAATGAAAATCGAAACAATCATTAATCCAAGGTAAGACTGTGCTCCAGTTCACTGCATCACTGAGTATCGTCCAACAAGGTACACATGGCATTCATCACACACTCGAACTGGTTTAGAAGATGATGGCAATGACATTGTGTTATCCGAACACGCGCCACAGAATATCACTCCACAGTTACGACAATGATGCTGCAAAAAACAGAGATTACTACCATCAAACTGAACAGTTTTGAAACATTTGCTTCATTATGAATTCAGATTTTAATTAAGAGTACAAATAATATACAACCTGTTCTACTGTAACTTCAGTGTATTTGGTTCTTCTTTTAAAAGTAAATTTAGAGACATAAATTACTTAGTGAAGCAGAACATTCATTTACGATTCAGCTCTGGATTTCTGATAGTCTTGTAATCTCCTGTAGTCAGAAGTTAGACGTATTCATGTTCACACAACTAAACAGGTGAAGAGAAAATCTATAGAGATATCTATCCAAACGTGATGACCAAAAAGTCTGGAAGCAGGATAACTCTGATATATGTTAAATGTAGAACCAAGCTCATGGAATAACAGGACTTGTAACAAGTACCACAATAGAAATTTACCTTACTTATGTACATGAATGCCAAGAGATATTCCAGTTAAAAGTCAAGCATTATCATTTTCACTAATGTATAAACACACTGAAAAAAAAAAACAAGTACCCATTCTAATACATCTATATGGATCATATCAAAATTTAAATTCTTTCCAGTCATTCTACCCTCATGTGTATTTTTGTATTGGCCCACATTATTCACAAAGCATCACATTTATTTTTATCTAGTGAATTACAACAATACATAGTAACAGACATCTCATGTACTCCATGGTAATGAACAGTGACAGTAGACAGTTTCACCTCATGGAGAATGGATGATGGAGGATGAGTGTAAAAAGTACACAGCAAAACCAAAGTGGCATATAAAGTAAAGGTAAAGGTAAAGTGATCCCGTTACAGGCCCGGTGTGGTCCAGAGGGTGGGTAGAGGTATTAGCTCTACTCTTCCATGACCACAGCACTAGAAGGGGGTGAGTGGTCAGCAGCGCACCCCAGCCACACTTTACCCCCGGGAAAGACCCGGTACCCATTTTACAGGGGGCTGGGTGGGCCCCAGGGCCAGTCTGGATGGGCAGAAAATCTCGTCCCCATTGGGATTCAATCCCGGACCGTCCAGCCCACAGTCAGTCGCTATACTGACTGAGCTACCCAGCCCACACCAAAGTGGCATATGAGCAACAGAAATAACAAACAGACTGGCAACAACTGTGCATGGCAGCCAGTACTAGTTCCACCCTCTTCCTATTTAGCATTACACACATTTATCACATATATGAAACAACCTTACCAACTTACCCATCATACCCACTGGATGGTCAACTATGTGCATGACAGTTGACCTAGCACTAAATCAAGTTCCGAACCAAATTACCCAGTAACCATAGGACCGCGACAGTTGTCAATGGTTCAATAAGTCTATCAAAAATCAAGCAATGATTTATACTGATATTAAGCATTAATAAGCAAATATACAAACAAAAATTGCACCATTATATAATGTTTTTCTTTTTTCTCTCTTTAAATTAACTGAAAAAAATCTGCTCCAACAAAGAGAAACACCCTGAGGCACACCAAACTTTTAGTCTCCTGGAATACTACCACTTAGTTTCCCATCCAAGCAACAATGTTTCAGAGGAACGTGTGGCCTCCATTTTCAAGCTACCCTTCAGACACCAAATCAAAGAGTACAGATATAAAAACAATGTATATAAAAAGTTGTGAAGTAATAAACAGACACAATTAAGTGCCCATTTACTGCTATGTGAACTGTAATTCACTGATTTGTTCCCCACATGTCAGTGATGAAGATACTAATAAATGGAATCATAAGAGTCTCATTTAGAAAATACATCTCTGTTTCCTACATGGCACCAACTAAGCATCAATCCCATTACTTTACTGACCCTGTATGTGCCTGGAACAAAACTGTCATTCCTCTTCTCTGATGACAATTTTTACATCATACCTCACTCTCAAAAATTTCAGTGTAATCCTTTCATACTCAAAAAGTAGCAAATATGATGTATTATTCTACAAATCATATATGCCCTGACATAGTTTTCCAGCTAAAATTCCCATCATAGTTTTATTTTTCATGGTACAACAACCCTTAATGGGCCAGGGCCTCCTCACTATTGAGGCTTCATGATTACAGTCAAACACACCACACTCAGTAGGACTCCTCCAGACAAGTGACCATCCTGACGCAGAGACCTCTACCTGACAACAGACAACACTCACTACAGACACACATGCATGTCCTGGCAGGATTCGAACCCTCAGTTCCAGCAAGCGAATGCAGGCAGACCCAAGCCTTAGACTGCACAACCACTGGGATCAGCCCCCATCACAGTAGTAATTTTTATTCATTCTTTCAATGGCACTACAGCCTGTAGTTGAGCCCTGGCCTCCCAAGCAATTTTTATTATATATGTAGTAATAAGTTTCACCACAATGTATCATGAACTCCTTACATTGTTCAAATTGCTTACCCGTCTTCGTGTGATGTTAAACTCCCTGTTACAGCCTTTACAGTGAGTCACCTCCTTGTCTGATGCCCACTGTCCATCCCCCTTTGTAATACTCCTTGTTGCTTCCTCCTGGAGGTCTGCTACTTGAAGCTTTGAAATGCTCAGCTGATTACCAAGTTCTTCCAATGTCTGTTCATGTTCCATGCATTGTTCCTTCAGCTGGTAGTAATCCTCTTGCAAAGACACATATTTCTGCCAAGAGACTTTTATCATGAAAAAGAATGCCTACTTCACACTTAACTTAATGCATTTTTGTTCATTCTGCATTACCAATAAAGGAAGGGATGTGATTGCAGTCAGTACAGAAATTAGGCTTCGAGCTGGATGATTCAAAGCTCAAATTCTAGTAGGGCAAAGAGATCTGATCTTCAAAACATCCAGACTGGCTCTAGGGCCAACCCATCCTCCTATTCAATGGGTATTGGGGGCTCTTTCCTGAGAGTCAAGCAGTCAGGGCATGAACATGACCGCTCACCTCTGTCTATTGCCCAGGTTAAGAATTAGTGTAGCCATTCCTCAGCTCCCCATACATGCCATCATGGCATGCATAGGGTCAATTTTACCTTTTCACTTTCTCTCATCAGTAATAATGGATATTTTCAGCAGTCATAGAGGCAGAAAAACCACAGCAATTGTGGCATTTCATACAAATTACTGCAGAAGAAACTGGAAGAAACTACAAAAAAAAAAAAAACTTACAGATGTTACTGATTTCAGCTGTGCCAGCTCTTGGTTAAGCTGAGATATCTTGTCTCTGTCTTTCACCATTGTTTCTTGGAGAGACGTCCGCCATTCCCTCTCTATTCTAAGATCACCTTCGATGCTAGAATTCTGCACCTCTTTTGCTGCAATTTGCTGCCCAAGTTTTCGAGACGATTCCTCAGCTGCTGTCCGTTCACTTTCACACTGCTTGTATCTGATTTCACACCAGCACAGCGGAACAGGAATGGGAATGGGAAACAAAAACCAAACATAGAACAAACAACATAATTAGAATAAAATTAAAATAAAAACAAAAAAGATGGTATTTCTGAAGATTTTAAGGGCATACCACATAAATTTCTAGTATGTAAACATTTAAAATAGAAAAGGCACATCCAAATTGAAATATCATGTATAATCAAGTATCTTTTTATGTCCTCTCTATCGCTGGCTAATTAACTCACTTATAGGGATGCAAGCAGAGCCTGCCCCAGTGACATTCTCTTATTCTTCATTACCTATACAAATTGGGAGGTCACACCGCTGAGCATCTACCTACCCCAGTTACAGTGAAAATTCCAAAACAAATTGCAATGGACATAATGAAAATAATGGCAAACCTGCATAACAGGCAACCAAAATAAATAAAAAAAATAAATAACTGAAACAAGTATAAAAAATAATAAAAGGTATATGTAACACATTTTATCAACCTTACTACAAATCATTTGCTGAATAACATGAACATATTCTTCACAAATATACTTTATTTGACAATTCTTTTTACAAGCAATAAACATGTGTAAGTTTACTTAGTACTGACAGTGCAAGAAACAAATATTTAAAATTCATTGTCCTAAAAATATTATGGTACATAAACACTTATATAGTAACAAATATTGCATTATTATGTGGTGGCCTGTAATGAAGGTTTGCCAATATCTCCAACATTAATACTTTTTCTCAGTAATCCACACATTAATTACATAAAACTTTCAAATCATACACCATGGCATGTGGTTGTCTTTTAAGTATAAAACAGTTCATACATGCCACTGAAAACAAGAAGTATTTGTAGGTATTACACTAATCCATGACTTGACAAATTTGATACAAGAATTAATGTTGATTTTCAGTCTGGTTTATTTATATGCATTCACCGCATATGAATATTAACACAAGTATATTGCAAAGTGTATTTTCAAGGCAAAAGTAACCTGCCAGTTATTGTATCCAGTGCTTCCTTTTTTGGCAACATGTAGTGGTATCCAGTGCCAGCCCTTTCTTTTTTTAAGGAACAGTAGACTGTTAATGGGTATAGAGTCACCTAAACTACTTCATGATTACTGCCACCCTTTCTTCCAAAGAAAATACACTGATTACAACACGCAGCAAGTAAAGATATGAAGCAAAGAGGCTACTGTGGTAGTAGACATCAAGCACCATTCAAAGAAAAACTGTTAATTGTGCAAGTATTTATGCAAGTCTTTCAAAATAATTCAAAGTGTATATTTTATAACCAGGTTCCCTGTTTCAAAACACCTTTCTACCTAGATGAACACAATCCAAAAAATTTAGTCCTTTATAATTGTTGTTTTAAAATCTGTGTCTATTTCTTATCCTTGTCCACGAGCTACAATGTGGAAACACCAAAAAAACAACAGACAGTACCTACTTTTCATCCAGTTTCTGTATAGTGTCAGTCATAGCAAATGTTTTAGCCTCCAGTTTGCTGATAAGTTCAGTTTTGTGTTTAAGCGAACTCTCACACTCCTGCAATATAATTTATGAGTGGCTCATAAAATCACATAATAAGAAACTCAATAATTAAAGCAACTCATATACACATTTCCTGCGAGGGGGAAACACTGCACATAAATCCAATGCAAACCAAACATACGGAGATATGAATTATTATTTTTTGGTCTGATTTCCCTTTGCAGAGTTGTGACCCCCCTTTTCGGCATCTTTCAACAAATGATTGTACTTTTCTAAGTTGTTGAGGATTTGACCAATTTGGCTTGTTTTGGCTTGGAGACGTGTCACCATCTCACCCTTTTGGGTCAACTCTTGCTCACATTCCTAAAAATTGAATGACAGAGTATGATACATGAACAACAACATTAATTTTAGGTATGCTTTCTTCACTATAATCAGAAAAAAAATAAACCTCAACTTATAAAACCTATGAGATTAACAACAGAGAAAGAAACACACACAATGCAAAAAAAGATATCCAAATGACAAAACAAACAGTCTCTATCCTAATGAGAAACTACAGCCTCATCACTCATATGTTAATGAGTTCTTTTTAAAAACCTCACAACTTTATATACTACAAGGTATACTAATTCAAGTATATATTTATCAATGTACAAAGTAAGCACAATAGAAATTTTCTACTACAAATCTGTCACTACAATGTTATTTGATTTTTTCACAAATAAGAACCAATACTCAATTCCATCCTTACCTGAAGTTTTTTGTACATTTCCAAGTTGATAAGTTTGATATCATCCAGTTGCCTTCGCAATGATACTATTGTATCCTGTTTTTCATGAATATCTTTTTCTAATAATTTCATTGCCACTTCCATTTCTGCCTTCAAACTTATCTGTTAATGAAAAGAGAATTAAACACCCTACTAATTGGTTTACAAAACTGCAATCAGAGTGAGCACACACCAAATCAGACAAGATAAATCACGGCGAAGTCAGTGACTGACAAGACACCACTGCAGTTAACACAAGTCAAAATGACTTAATACATTTATTCATAAAGACTAGTTAATCTGGACATATTTGATTGCACTAGTTGCAGCACTCACACAATAATGGCAGCAACAAAGAAATAGATGCCCTTGGGCTCGTCCCGTCAAATAAAAGTAAACCGATTACTTCAGTCATCCTAATAATATTTCATATGGAGTACAGATCATGAAGCTCCTCAGTATGCACTCTTCTCCAGCCTGCTGTTACTTCCTCCATCAAGAAATCAAACATCATTAAAAGCAGAAACAAGTTTTATGAAAAGAAAGAAAAGTAGTAATACTTCATTATTAGCAGTGTTATGTTTGCCATCTTGATGTCCAAATAATTCCTCAAAATAATTTGTCTTATATTACCTGAAATGAAGCATTAATAAAATTTGTTCAGAGTGCAAACAAACTACACGTTATTACAATACATCACACTATTTCTGAACATGGCATTGCAACAAATAGCAATACAATGTATACATAACCCGTAATGACTTATGTCATGATAATCACAATTAAGCTTTCCCTCTTCATGAGAACTTAATGAGACCTTGTCCATGCTGGGAACTGCACCACAAACAAGATGATGTTCAATCAACCACTGAGCACAACAAAACTAGTAGTTGACGTTCTTTTAGATTGTTGACCAAAACTTTTGCTCTTTCAAAAGTACGTGAAAGTTTCTACAGAAAACACCTAAGTATTCATCAGATACATGCATTTTATGTAACTTCACAGGCAACAACACACGAATGGAAATGATTATCTTTACGTAAAAGAAGCAACAGAACCAAGGAATGAGGATCCAGAGGGGCAAGTTGCAGGCCAAGTGACAACTACCTTGTCAATTATTTTATTATAATAACCTATATTTAAAGTAATAAATGTTTCAACATTAATATCAAATTGCATGAAGAATGTTCTGTCCCATGTAAGTGTAAGTTTATTTGAAATATTAGCCCTTTAACGCCGAATGACTTCTATAGATGTCGCACAGTGAGCCCTTTAAATTGCCAAAAGACTTAAAAAGATGTCGCAAACAGTGTGTCGAAGTTCGGAGGAATTCTGTTCCCTCCTTTTCGATAAAATACGGTGACTTGCTAAGCAGCAGGAAACCTGAAGGTCAGGATTTCTTTATGGCACCAGAATGTACTCCCTCCAACTCCTAAACCCCTCCACAAACCCCGATTTATAAGTTGACACAAGGTAACTGCGCATTTTGTCCCAGCTGACTAATATGGTTTAGACACTGATATCTTTGTTTAGAGCTTGCACTGGGGTTCACTGTGGGTTGAAATATCAACACTTGCCTATGAAACGAACTCTAGTTGTTGATCAGAAAGGTTGCCAGTGACGTACTGCACCCATATAATTCAGACAAAACTAATGCTAAAAAATCAGAGATATCCATAAAAATCGATGTTTACAGCTGCAGGAGGGCCCACAGACATGCCTCTTGTAGTGCTGGGGCAATATGTAGGGGTTCTGGGGTAGTAACATGCAACATACAGCCGTCAATCTAGTGACAATGTCTTGGGCACCCACGAATAGCTGGAATATTATACAGTAGTCACATCGTAGCTTTAGATCTGTCTTGCTGTCACTGTAGAAGACATTCATATCTGACTGGTATTACGTTTCTGCAACTGTGCCAAGTCATACATAATAGTTTAACAAGGCATATCGAGCAATGGCAAAAAAAAAAAAATAAAAAAATAAATAAATAATAAAACTCGGGGAGGAAGCCATCAGTGAAATTCTGGTTGCTGACACCGACTTGGAATCAGGTGCTGAGGTTACCTGGAGGAGGAAGAAGAAGAAGAGGAACAACAGCAGCAGCAGCAAACCTCAGCAGAAGTTGCCATAACAAACACTGGCCAGGGAAATCATCAACCCAACTGCACAGTCGCCTGTGTTCTTCTCGCAGCCAAAGAAATGGTAGAGTGTGTAAGTGCACCAGATGTGACATGGGCCTGTGCAGGGTGCCTTGTTTCGTGGAATATCAAACCAAAGTAAATTTGTAATATATCACCCTCTCTGTGAATACTGTGTGTCGTGATAAAACAGTGATCCAAGGTGGCACAGACCTTATGCAGCAGAAGAATTATTTGGGTAATGAACTTCAAGGTGAGTCATCCTCATTGTGTTGGTTAACCAAAGATAAACAACTATATTGTCAGATACACATAAATATCTCAACTACATGTTTTGGCCCTTATGGCCATTGTCAGGTTGGATACAGTATCAGAGGAAAAAAACTACATACTATAATATGGTACAGTACAAACATTAGTGTGGTATAAGTAGGGGACGAGATCTCATTTACAAAGATATGAGGGCGTGTGTGCTGAAGATGTTGTTTTTGGTAGATCTATACGATGTCATGTTTCATCTGTGACGTTATGATGTATGTCATTTTTGCTGGAGGTGTCATTGGGGTTGGGGGTGAAGCCAGCTGGTATGTGGCGTTGTATCTGCTGTTAGTAGTATCTGACAATATAGTTGTGTTAAGACGGTAATACGCTTGTATAATTGTTTACCTTTGGGTAATGATCTACTTACACCACATTTTATATAATGCATGCGATTCACAGGCCTAAATTTATTATAAAAATAGGTGAACTTTTTTCCCGGTCCCAATTCATAAGCAGAGTGCAGAATTTTATTTCATTACATTTGAAGGAAAAGTCTATGAGATATGCTTTTTTCCCGAAGAGTGAGAAATAAAATTTTAAATGCCCAGTAAAAAATCCTCGCAGGCAGCATTGCTCGGAGGGATTTAATTCCAGTGTTAAAGGGTCAAATACCATCATTACTGTAAATTTACAGCAATAACTTCTCCCTCCTTAATTAATTAAGATGCTTAACAGTTTAAAATGGCCAGAGGAACAACATCATACAAAGTGTATGTAATCTCATTTTGCCACAATCCATTTTAGTAATACCCTGTCATCAATATTTCTGTCCCAAAATAGCACTTCTTTTATGATCAAGTCATGACCCATATTTCTAACATCTCTATTTCTCTGAGGAAGGTGAACTCCTTACCTGCAGATTGAGCTCTTTCTCAGTCTCCTGTCGTTGTTTCTTCTCATTCTCCAGTTGTATCCTTAGTTCTTCTACCTCAGAGTATGTTTCTGATTTTTTTCCTTGCCCTGCTTCTCCACCACCCCCTCCCTCATCCATTCTGTCTGCATTTGCATCCAAGCCAAGTTCCTTCTTCAGGTTAGTGTTCTCATCATACAGTGACAAAATGTTATTTTTTGCAATTGCCAAATCCTCCTTCATCAGGGCATTAGTAGTTGTCAGTGTTTCAACCTTCGCCTGGAGATTTGTAACAGTTGCACTGAAATACAGTATTCCTGTTATTAAAAAATGAGGTCCAAAACATTATTTCACTGATTCAGGGTGCATTTGGGTTTTCACTGCATCTTGTTCAATGCATGTATAAATCAGAACAATTTTTTTTCATGCAAGTTACTAAAGCATCTTACCATCCAAAGAGCCATGCAGTTTCTCATAGGCTGAGACATCAGGCACAGCAAATAAAGCTAGTTCAGTGTATTTCAAAGCATAATGTTGAATATCTACTACTTCATTGAACAGTGGGTCATGCAGAACCTGTTAAATTCATACACTACGACAACTTAAAAGACTTAGTAATTACTACGGCAAAGATTACAGTATTCCCGTGCCTAAGCACCAAGATATCAAGGTAAAAAGGCAAGCGGAATTACACTTCATAAATTCTCAGCCACAATACAATGTCAAGATGAGTAGCGAGATTCACAATCCAGCCATCTTATCTTCACCTCAGTACCATAAGACAAGATGACTAGAACAGCCCTACAAATGGTCTGGACACAATGGCAAAGAGAAACATCTGTGTCCCTGCCAGAATTAAAAGAGATTGTACAGCCCACATCCAGTCACTTCCTTTGTTGAACTTGCTTTATAATTCACAATGGTCTCACTCTTCAAATAACATTTCAGCACCCATTCCAAACCAATTAAATGTGAAAAAAAAAAACTGGACATAAAAAAAAAGTAAAGTCCACAATGAAGTATCACTGTCAAACGCAACACTTTAGTATTTGCCATCCAATGTTACATGCTGCAGCTTAAAAATCCATCATCAGGTATCACTTTACAAAATTTAAAAAATATAAATACACTTGCAGTATGTATTATTGGTTAGTGAGAACTCATTAGTCAACAAATATTTATTAAAAAATACCAGATGTTTGTAGCATTATATAAAATCAAGTAAAACAAGTAACTTTTGTAAAGCAACGCCTGATCATGGTTCATTGAATTTAAAAGTGTAGCAATGGATGACAAATATTAAAGTGTTCTGTTTGACTGTAATACTTCATTTGTATTCAATATAATATAACACAATGGCATGAATAATCAAAATAAAATTTTGTCCAAAAGTTAAAACAATTGTACTATATATTATAGTAGGTGTACGTATGGTACTGGTTGTTTGTGGTTGATGTTGAGAACATTTAGCACATGAAAAACATCCAACAGTAAAGATTCAAGTCTTATAACACATACTGCTGTGTCACTCGGATTACAGTTTGTGATTTTTCAAAGACTGCACTGCCTTCATCTTCAGTGTCAAGCAACCCAAGAGGGCCTCACCCTGAAGATAAAACCACTGTGATCCCTCAGTCATGAACTATTTCTGCTTAGGTTACTTGACCCTGAAGATGATGTTATTTTGATCCTTCAAAATGATGGGCATTGCAAACTGTAACTCCTATAACACAGTGTTTAACATCTCAGAACACTTAAATCTAGAGCAACACTGCTATGAAAACCTAAAATCTTGCACATGTCCATCATTTAATGTTGTTAACTTCCCCGACCGCAAATAATGTGAGATGGCTGTATGAAGTAATACAGTTTACTAATTAAATACATACTTCAGATGTCTGTTCAGCTCTTCAATATAATTCTTTTGATCAAGCACAGTTGTCATGTTATCATGACCCAAATCATCTTCCGAAGACTCACTACACTGGTTACTGGATCGCAAGTACAGTGAGAAATCTATTACACCCTGCTGAGAGTCCAAATCTTCCTCCTGTAAAGTGAAATGCAACAAAAATGGTGATGCAAAGTGACAAGACTGACAATGCACTTTGTGTCTGAGAACAATATGACAATTCACAACAGTCTTCCTACATCCCTACCTCAGCAATCTGACACATGTTAAATTTCTAAGAATGGGAACCGACAGAGAACAAAAGACAATCCATGGAAGTAAAATAAATCACTTAAATGAATTAACGATAATAAAAAATTGGAACAAATGTTACACCTTCATCAAACTTTAAACTACCAGGCTGATATTTAAATTTCAGTGCAGAGTTAGAAAATACTTGGGATCTTATGGTGATTCATCCCTGCTGCATTTACAATATAACTCACAGTATAATATACTCATTTCCAACACAGATTTTATTTACAAAGAACAGCCAGCTACATGTTTTGGCTAATATATAGCGATCATCAGACTCACCATGAAAATAAGAAGAAAATGTTCACAGCTGCATGTGACCTTTACAAGTATACTGTTATATAACATATACAAAAACAATAGTCATGCAGCCACAGGAATAAAAATCTTGTGCAGTTATAAAAATTGCATGTAAAATTTAAGAGTGACTGTGGAAGTATAGTAATTACATAGCAACAGTAATAAATGAATAAAGCGTACGAGTAGAATGTAAGTATCAAAAAATGAGAAACATAGGTGAGTTTTTTGGGGAAACAGCCTGTCTACATTGGTTTCACTGTTTTCAGCAGTAGCATGCTGGGATGTGGATTTTTGCTCAACTAATATGGTGTTCAATTAAACAAAGAGACCAATACATGTCACCTCCTTAAAAATCTCACCTATGCCTCTCCTATTTGAATATTTACATACTACACTTCATTATTTATTACTATTACTGTATAATTAATATACTTCCACAGTCCCTTTTACATTTTACACACAATTTTTAAAACTTCACACGATTTTTATTTCTGTAGCTGTATAATTATTATTTTTACAAATGCTGTATATGCTGTACAACAATATATTTGTAAAAGTTCAAGACTTCAAGCCTCCCATGCAGCTGTGAACATATTCTTCTTATTTTTGCAATCAGCTGACGATGACTATATATTAGCCAAAACATGTGGCTGGTATTTTTTACAGACAAAACAGTTGTGTTTGGACTGAGTATGTTATACTTCTCGTCAAATACTTAGGAATTATTTGAGCACAAAAAAGGGACAAAACAAGAGCCATTTTGTGGAAAATAAAACACAGCTTATGTAGCATGTCTTAAAAATGCAGTAAATATCCTTGCTGCTTAAATATATAAAATTAATGTCTAGGGGTGTTTTTTATGTGTGTTCACATATGTGAATGCAGGGCATTTTAAGGTGAAACATATGTCACCTGTGCAAGAAAAGTGGCAGAAATCAAAACTGTAACATTTTACAGGATCTAAAGAAGAAAAATGGGACAGATAACAGCTTCAGTATTATGTGGAAGACATCAGGTTTGAACATGTGAGTTTGTCTGTAGATTCATGCTAGAATAAGCCTGGAACACTGCACTGCTACACCTTCTGAGCCAAGGACTGATAAAATGGATAATTAAAATTTTGAATTTGTGTCATATTTCTTGCAAGATACAATATATACTCTTACCAAAATGAGAGTTGACCAAATTTATACTCTTGCCATGCCTCCATAGGAGCATCACAATAACAAAAAAGCATCAAACATTCCCGGATATTAATGACATTAAGGGCAAAAATTATTCCACTTACCTTCACACAAAGGTTACAGTCGACAACATTTAGTCCCACTAGCAGTCCCATAATTACAATAGCTTCATCACTCATCATAAGGGCATCTGGTTCAAAGTACTCACACAACAGATCATCTTTATGATCAATCAGTATCTTTAAATAGTCAGCCAACTTCTTCTGCATTAGAGCTAGTCTCAACCAGGCTCGAGCTCTGCCCATATGGGTCCTGAAAAAGAAATAACTTCGAATACACAGAGTAAGGAAAATCCGCATGGCACAACATCCATATCTCTTACCTTTCCATAGCTCTGACTGGTCACAATTCTTGCAACCTTCCTACACAATCACCCCATATCTTCTTCCCAAGCATTTTGCCATCACTCCCCAACATATCATCAACCTGATCCAGTAAACTGCATACATATAGTACTTTCCAAACACCTTCACAATCATTTCCAATGAGATGCAATGCCATGCCATGATGATTCATTGACAAAGAAGAAACATGCTGGTCTTCTCGATTCTTCCAGTTGGGATCATAGACTGTTCCCCTCCCAAGGGTCACTCACCACACAGGTGATTTAGGTGGTCTCTGAATGGTCATTCAGCATTATATCTATCACCTGCAGTTGTGAAGTCATCCTTGAAGGTATGACCAAAAGGCCTGCTTTGTGGAACTGATAGTGGGTTTTATTTCTGGTCTTAAATATCCCTTGAATGCACACTCAGAACCTCTCAGAATTTAGCTGCCCATGTGCATGACTCAGCACTTCCCAGGTTTTCTTCTTTGGAGCATTTAAATCATGTTCTAAGCCATGGGTTACAGCCCTTGATAAAGGTCTCCAAGTGTTGTGGTATCATCATGGCTTTATGACCACTGCTTGGCAAATTAGTTCCTTACGGCATTATTACTCACCTAACAGTAGGCAGATCTCTCACACTTGATGTTATATCTTGTGCTTCAATAGCATACTTTTCAACAACCTGCAAGATATCCCAAAGTTCCTTCTTGGGTCCCAGCAGGCCCTGAAATAAGTTACTTAATTTCATTTCCTGGACAATGAAACACATTAAATCAAATATATGTTAATACTACTTATGGTACCTAGTTCATCTGATCCTGGCCCACTGATTCCTGTCTCAGGGTTCAACCCGCAAGATTAAAGATGGAATTATAAACTAATGCAATAGTCTAAACAGTTATGACACCACATAGTCCAATAGGTGTTCAATGTGCTAGAGGTGCCTCCCGCAGTCATCTTCAAAGCAATCCCTGATGGTGGAGGCAATGGAGCACCAAGTTCCTCCAAAATATTGGTAATCACCTACCTGATTTGTTGGTAATCACGCACAAGACTGCATGAGAATACACAGTCACCATTTGAAAAACATTCACTGCCATGAAAATCTCACTCTTCACACAATATTTAATCAGCAGATTTGGCTCCTTTCTTGAGCTGCCACATTTCTTAATTACAATAATTAAAACTCAAGACCTGTAACTCTTATATCATATACTGCTGTCTTCTTAAACTCCACAACTCTCAGTGTGTATGGTTCACATTCAAATAGTTCCTGTCTGCAGTTCCAGTTACAGGCCCAACCATCCTGAGCTCCCCTCATTCATGTTTCATTTGCAGATCACTACAAGCTAATACTGGGACAACACCTAACACAAGGCCATGACCATCCCAAACCCCCATTCATAATCAGCCTCCAAGCCATAAGTCACAATCCCATTCACTGATAAAGTATTAACACCCCAAAATACAATTCAATCAGTATGAGATTTGGGGTACTCACAATGGTGTTGTTGAAGGTACAAGCTGTCTGGGTTGTGGTGCTGTGTCATTGGCTGCAAAGTTCCTCCAGCTTCAAAGGACTGTAGTACCTTCATCTTGCAGCATTCCAAGAAGAAATATACATTTCTTCTTGGAATGCTTGACCCTAAAGATGAAGATACTATAATCCTGCAAAACACGAAAAACTATTCACTCAATGACAATGCATCACAGCACATACAACTTGCATCTTCACTACTACATCAGTATCATACAAAATAATTGTGGCACAATATTATTCTAGTACACCAAAATATGATATTAGGATCCCACAGATATCCACATCCAATCTTGGGATGTTTTCTTCCGGGTTTCATTATCACATAATGAGAAAAGCTTAGAGATGTTCAACACAGCAGACAGTGGGAAAAGATGAGTGTTCATCAAAAGGAGGTGAACTTCTCCATGCTGTCTAATCTGTGCCAATCACTTCTTTATAAACAAGATGTCAAACTTTCTCATCACTTCTGCCATCAAGGAAACCTCTGCCACTTACACATATGGCATATATGTCCCACAGTTGTCAAACATTACTGTTCAAAATTATATCACATAACATATAGTGTTTACCATCATTCAAATAATAATTTTACCTTCTTTGGTTTCAATCCATGCCTTAAAACATGTTCCAGAACTATAAAGAAATGCTGTAAAGGCATACTATCGGAATCCAGCATTCGGCCATATTTCAGTGATGTTTCTATCAGCTCCTTGACTATTAGTTTTGATATGTTGACTAAGTTACTTCTTTCAATCATTACAGGGTCTCGGGCTGAAATAAAAAAAAAAATATTCTTAATTATGCATGATTTCATGCTACCAACTGTTATTCTGTATGAAAATATAACAATAACACTTTATAAGTTCCAGGATGCCTGAATATGAACAGCTACAAGTATATTTTTCAAAACATTTATAATTTTATGGTGACTAGGCTAAGGACAGGATTGCCAAGGAATAGTGATTTAATTCCCAACATGAGCAACAGATGTTTCTCTTCTTGAAATCATCCATACTGGCCCTGGAGCCCACCAAGACTCCTACTCAATGGGAGCTGGGGGGCTCCTTCCTTGGCCAGTGAAGCAGGCAGTGTGTGAAGCTGGCCACTCACCAACTCTAGTGCCAAGCTTAATACTGAGTGCTATTATACCTCTGTTCCCTCCAAAGACTTAATGATGTGAACGGGGACAACTTAACTTTGCTACTCCATTATCATCAAGTATTGCCATGTTTAGAAGGGTTACTCATTGTGAAAAAATTGACTTACAAGGAAATGTAGTATTGCCTGAAATCTGAAATCATGTCTGCATTTACCCTGGTTCATTTCTGACAGTTCACGAGAAATCACAGTGCTGATGGTAAATCATTTGTGAACATGGAATTGAATTTTTGTCTTGACCACAAAAAGATCCTCAACTTCCTATCAATATCACCAATCAAGGACATTGCTATGCTGGATGGAAAGGACAGCAAGCAGACATTAAGTATCAGCAGAAGCTAACGATTCCACAAACTGTGCACAAAGCCTCAGGAATTCACTTCCTCATCAAAGTTTAAAATTCAAGGTACCAAAACCTATAATCCAAAAGGCTGAGATTTCTTCCTTATAAGATGCGGCGACAAAATCAAATTAAATAATTTTATCATGATACACTATAATTGACTTCCAATAAGCGGATGATATTCAATAACACACAAGCCTGTGATAAGTTGTGTCTGTTATAACTGTGAGTCTGCATACTCAGCATCCATATACAATTTAGTTGCCAGGGATGCATCACTTCTTAGTATGACTCACATGACTAGTACAAGAAGTACGACAAAGGGCAGCCTAATCCTACACCATTCTTAGATATGGTACAGTGGGTGAATGGCGATCACTTAAGCAAGAATTACTCTAAGATGAGGTGCAGAAACTGTAGAAAAGACAGCAACATAAATTTATTGCGAAAAAGTTGCCTATGAAATCCAGTGATAAAAATTACAAAACTATTAATTTATACACTTAAAAAGGGCACAAGCACCTCTAATGTTCTGTGCATTTGGTCTGAATTAAAAATTTTGGCCACATGTGAAAACCGAATTTTATGCACATTCAACAGAAACCCTAAGTTGATATGGAGGGTTTAATTTCTTTGGTTAACAGCAAAAGCCGTAACACAATGTTGCACTGAGTATCTCCCTGGACCACTTGCTCCTTGCAGATGGGAGTGATAAAGTTGTCCCAAAATGTCAATATGGAATTACCATTCTACATGGCATTAGAATCCAAAAAGAGTACAGATCTGAGTCATAGATGCTGCATGCAGCAAAGGGACAACCAGATCATAAGGTACACTTGTACCAGGGTTCACTGTATTATCACTAGCCAGCATACAAAATACAAGCATCCTAGTTCAACATTTCTGGTTCAATGTCCTCTCACTTGTTGTCATCCACACCCTCACCTCCCTCACCACCCTCATTACCACCACCACTGCTGTCATCATGAACATGCACTGATGGCACACAAACACCATCATCTGATTAACTCTCAGAGAAGACTTTCTGTGACCTGTTTTCTTCCTCTCTTGGACAGATGAACCGTTTTTCTGTCACTTTATGTTTTTATGGCTCCTCTCCTTTTTGTTTCCTCAGTCTACCTCTGTTTCATGTTTCATTTTTTGAGCAATTACTCGCCTTCACCTTTCCCTCATTTCTTCCAGCATTATTTTCTTTGGGGCTGGTGTGAGAATCCCAGAGCGCATTTTTCCTCTTCATTCATTACAGTGTTCCTACTTCCTTATTTGCTGTTAACAGAGTTACAACCAAGAAGTCATGCACCGGTCCAGGATTAGGACTACCTTCAAATGTCAAGTCATCATAATATGTGACATTCAGGGAGGGAAGGGCATTTGTCATTATATCCAAAGAAAGTAGCAGAATCCCCACTACTGGTTCATTTTGTGGCACAGTCTTCAACATCTCCCATTTGAAGATCAGGACAGAGAAAATCTTCTGTGAAAACAGCTGGTTTAGGGGACAAGTCCCTATATTTCTAAGCCAATTCACACATTTATCAGTATTTGCCACCTTCAAGAGCATAATGCTGAAACATCCACCAAGCTCATAAGTAGTATGTGATATAAAAGGTTCTCAAACCAGGGTTGCTTTGCACTCAGGTCTTCTGAAACGTGACGCACTGTGTAATCAGGTGAGTGGTTCCCAATGTTTTGAAATGACACTGTGCCTCAGTCTTGTCAATAACTGGAATTATCCCAAAGTGACCTTCAGAAATAAGAAAGGCCACATTTTTACATGAATTTCTTGGATTTGAAATAGTGCTGTGTGTTAATTATATATAGTGGAGTCCACCTCTAATAACCCAAACAATTCAGAAACAACGCGCATCACTAAGCACTGATTTCTTAGTATCAAATGGGGAGGGGGGGGATATTAAAACTTCAACAAAGTTCTCCAGCTGCTGCCAAAGAACCATCTCACTAAATGTGTCTCTGACTTGCCACTATGGGTGTGCACAAATCAAGCTTCTCCATTCCCTTCCATTTCACACACACACAAATGCGGTGACTGAAATTACATAATTAGCAGCATTCCCAAATTTTACCATAATGCCTTATTCATACAAGGTACAACACAGTACAGCTTTAAACAAAAAAGCTACACCAATCCCACCTGACACGAGAAGGATACGGCACAGAAACATAAAACACATATGGTTTAAAATTGAAAACTGAGCACTTATTAAAACACGCATTATAGAACTAAATAAAAATTAAAGAGCATTTATGTTCCTTTTTTTCACAGGTACTTTGTATTTTGCTTCCTTGACTTCTGGGGGTTTAAAGCTTACATATAGGAAATCTCTGGCAATCATGACAAAGAAATGCTAATTTATATGCAAATGTAATTCAAATAATAAACACAAACATTCCTTTACAAGCATACCAAGTAATGGCAGAGGTTCATCAGGAGATGGAGTTGATGGCTGAGATGAAGATTCAGGGACAGTGAATTCAACATCTTGCAATTCCTTCAAGCAGAGCCATTCACCATCAACAGACACACGAAAGTTGCACAAATAAATGGTGTCTTGTGCACCTGCCATATCTTGATCAATCATTCTAGCAGGCTGTCCGTTGCAAACAACGGTTACAAATATTCCCAATGTGTGTAATTATAGTCAAACCTTCATACGTTCTAATTTCAGTGCATTTAATAGTAAAAATAACAATGTTTCAATGTTTAAATCTATATCAAAATTACTGAAAGATTACATTCTTCATACATTACTTTCTGGAAAAGGCAATAAGCTATTCACATTTTGAATCCACCCTTATACAACCACAACATATGCTTAGGAACCCGTATCAGAAGCCTGTTAAATACTGACAGTTTACTAATGTGTCCCTTACAGCAAGAACAATCACACTGTTCCGTATTAACACGTACTACTGCATAACAATTTCTTTATAACAAAATATTAATTATTACAGGAAATGGCAAACATTGATTTAATGCCTTTCAAAGTTAGAAAAATCCTGCCAATTCCAGTTTCTAAGTTCCTGAAGACAGAAATCACAATGCCAGTTGTTAATACAAAGAAGTAACTAATTAAAACCATCACAAGTTAGGAAAGGAACACTGAAAGTCATGGCCACTGTCCTGCACACACACACACACTCAAGGCCCACTGTTATTGATTTCCCACAACACCCCACTCTAGATGGCACCACAGTGACAGAAAGCAAATCAATACCTCTAGCTGTAAGACGCATTATTGCAGTTACATGCTACGTGTATTTCTCAGTCACACCAAGCAAATGACAGGATAGTGTATCAAATTAGGGCACAATTTCATCCTTCCCCATTGCTTCACATTCACTGTTCACCATGACACTACCATGTAAACACTAAATGCTCTGAGACACTAACAGCATTCTTAAACCATAAAAATGCAACCACAAAACCATAAGCAAGTTATATTTTTGTAAATGTCTTTGATAAGTTCAGCTCTTCTTGCTGAAGATCTATAAAGTTGCAGTTTGAAATTCCATTAAATGCCTTAGCAGATCACAACCCACAGTTAATGTCTTCACAGCAGTTCAAGACTCATATGCCTATAATGTACCTAAATAAGGCAAATGCTTACATATTGTACTTACACAAGTACAAGACAACCTGTATATAAGATGGGCCCTAAACTATCTTGCAATATTCCTGAAAAAAAATCAACAATGAAAGTGTTTAATTATGTGCACCATTAAAAGATGAAACCCCCCCCCATTTCTCAGATGACAAATTAGGTAAAAATTCTCATCTTATATTTGGCTAAATACAGTAATATTCTCTTTGAAACATGCTGCATAACAGCACAGCATCATATCTATCAGGGCAAACCTAAAATAACAAATGCTTTATTACATACCTTAGCACTCTGTGTGTTGCAGTTAAGCAGTCTGGTTTATAAGAACAAAACTATTTCAACAGCAACCACTTCAAACAACTTCTAAAACTGCTGGGACTGCTCAACTCAGCAGCTCTGAATCAAACAGATAAGCATGGGCTGCTTGGCAACATGAGGAAGCTCTGATAAGGCAATATTACTAATGCAAAACCAACAAATACTTTTCAAACATCTGTCCATGTTACACAATTCACAGTAAGCTGGGACAGTACAATCAGTAAACTGACTAGGCTACAGGCCAGATGACCACAGAATCATGTTTCAATTACCAGCAGGGACAACAGATTTTTCTCTTCACCATGGTCCAGATCAGCTCTGGAACCCACATCACATCCTATTCAACACATACAAGGACTTGCTCCCCAGAGGTAAAACAGCTGAAGCATGCAACTGGCCACTCACCCCCCATCTAGCACCAAGGTTTAGAATCAGTGAAGCCATACCTCCATTCCCCCATGCACCTTCACGGCACATACAGAGAAAACTTTACCTTTACCTTTATTATGACTCAAGACATACAATTATTTACCGACCAACAGGTACACATTTACCAACAAAATGAAACTTCACATTTTGCACTCAACAGGGAACCCCTGGTGTTCAATACTGTATGAGGATTGGAAGTAAAGGACTAGGTATAGCTACACTATTTAAGCATGACAGTGTAACAGTGAAAGCCATTATGCTACCAGAACAAAACTAATTAAACCTAAAGAAGTGTGTGTTTAAAATAAAGTAATGATTTCAGTCTGGCAATACCACACAGTAATAAGTGCAGAATGTGCATACCTTCAAATGTTTTGCATTAAAAAAAAAAAGAAGAAGAAACAGAAGGAGGAGGAGGAAAAGAAGGAGGAGAAGATAGAGGAGGAGAAGGAAGAGGAGAGGAAGGAGGATGAGAAGAAGAATGAGGATGGGAGGAGGAGGAGGCAGAGGAGCAGAAGGAAGAGAAGGTGAAGGAAGACAAGGGGAAGGAGGAGAAGGGGAGGAGGAGGAGAAATAGGAGTAGAAGAAGAAGAAGAAGAAGAAGAAAAAGAAAGAAAAAGAAGGGGGAGAAAAAGAAGAATAAGGAGGGGGAGGAGAAGGAGAAAGAGGAGGAGGGGAAGGAGAAGGAGGAGGATAACAACGAGGAGGAGGAGGAGGAGAAGGGGAGAAGGAGAAGATGGAGGGGGAGAAGGAGAAGCAGGAGGAGGAGAAGCAGGAGGATGAGGAGGGGAGGAGAAGGAGGAGGAGAAGGAGAATGAGGAAGGGAAGGAGAAGGGGAAGAAGGAGAAAGAGAAGAATAAGAAGAGGAAGAAGGAGAAGGAGAAGAAGAAGAATTATTACAGAAGTTGGCAGGTTACACTTGACTTATCTGACTGGTCAACACATTACAAAATATAAACTGCAACATAAAAACAAAACATTAACCACCTAAACAACATTTTGGTAGTACCATTTCCTCCACACAATGTGTATAGGTTATATTGAACTGGCTCCAATATGAAGGCATTGTCTGTGATAACAAGAAGTACAAAATTGAGGTATTACTGGCTATAAAGCATGGGTACAATGCATTCTAACCCTCAACAGTCACTTACAGAAATAAGGAATAGTAGGTAATCACACAAAATAACACACTTAGGTTATAAAACTGAAATACGTTCAACTACAAAATCACAAATGACAATGCTCACACATGGATACAAACATGTTTACCTTATTTGTGACTAGTAGGGTCCTGAATCTGGAAACTATGTGTGAAAAGTCTACTTTATTAACAGAATACAACATGCTGCAGTTATTTAAAGAATGCCTTGTGAAAAAATATCACTTCTTGTCATTCATAGCTCAGATGGTAAGGCAGCAGCTTCTCACTGCTACATGCCACACTCTGAACCTAAGATGAAGTTCATTAATGATGGCTTGTAGATGAAGTTGCATTGAATAACCTACACGTACAGCACTGTGTCACAAATGTGGGGTTACACTCCTGAAAAACACTATGACTCACAAGATCAGGGCTTTATGGGACATTAATGGATAGGAAACATTGGCTGCTCTTTAAAAGAAATCAGGCCCAAAGCCTGTCAAAAAACAGATCTTAAAACAGTAGTAGATCCAGGTGTCATTAAAATCCTGTGCCCAGCAATTATGTATCTTGCAGTCCAGAAGCCACAAATTCTTTCTGAGTGAACATGTAAAACCAACTACCACACTTGACAAAAGTGCATAAAAATGGAAGGGGCTGCTGTACTTCAATTCTCCACTGTCATGTATAATGCTAACTATATCAAGATATATTTTCTCAAATCAGTCATACACAACATATAAGACAAGATAAAGCAGAAAGTATATTTCGACTGATTCAGCCAACATCAAGACTTTATCGAGAACATAAAAAAGATACTAAAAACCACAATAGGCATGAGAACTCCACCATTACAATATAATACATTGTAAATGTATCCCAACACTTCTTTTTTAATTTTTTAAAGAAGCTTTGTTAATAAACATGTGGATATACGAATTAACACTAAAAAAAATGTAATTTCTACTTGCAGGCCTACAAGTACAAATTAAAAATCTTTTTACCTTTAATTTAAATATCCACACACCTATTAGGATTGTAAAAAATTTAAAAATATATACATAACCCAATTTAAATATCCTGCACAACTCACAACGAAACAAGGAAGACAAAAGCAAAAGCATGACACAGGCACAGACAGAAGGTGCCTGTATGTTTCAACTACATTCATGGAAAAATGTTCACCAAAAACAAAAAAAGAAAAAAAATATGCAGTCAACATGAATATTCTTGACTGTCCATGCAGGAGCAGTAATTACAGTTCCTTTGCTGCCACACTCTAAATCTTCAGAATAGTGTTTATTTTAAAGGAGGCCTTCTGCGCTTCTATTTTATCAGCTCAAACTCCAGGCTTCTTGTCTTAAACAGCAAGACTCAAACACTACAAAATGACTGCAGTACTAACTATTAGGTTTGCCCTCCATAGGCCTTATGTTTTAGGACCAATTGATATTTTGAGTACTTAACTGGACTTGACATAATTTGGTCAGCAACAAAACTGACTGACAAAAACCTAATAATCGGTACCTGCATTGTGGTGTAAATGAATCTTGTTTAGAATAACACTACAATCGATCCATTCCCACTGCAAGAAGTCAGAACTCAATAATACACGCACAGTGGCAATGACGTTGGCACACATAACTGAAGAAAACTCTATGGAAATAATTAAAAATCTGTGAATTAAATTTAATATTTCACGATGTTATGTTACAAAAAACAATAATAATTGGATTCTGAAGTGGATGTACATGCAACCTCTTTCTATCAAGGGAAAATCAGCACAATGAAATTCATTATTGACACCTTTCAGTAAGAAGCACAATCTACCATTGACACTATACTTGTACAGCATACATATTCAGTGGTTACTTCAAAAAAGTTCAGACACGATTATGTTTAGTACACACACACACACACACAAATATATATATATATATATATACACACACACACACACACACACCCAACCCAATAACATGTTAGGTTCATATCATTACCACAATGTAATTTAATGATTAGTACAAGAGTTTAATTCAGTATGAAAGTCAGTTCCATGTGTTTATATAGGTGTTGAGGTTATGTTTAGTTTGCAGTTTAACCTTTCTAGGCCTACTGGTTACATGATGCACTACCAGGTTTAACATTCAAAAATTGTACATTCTTCCCACACTGTATTTGGGTGTTTTGTATTTATCTCAGAACAGCGACTTTTGCCCTATCTAACATAAACTGATTGGTTTTTACTACCGATCTGGGATATTACAACTCTCTTTCTCGCAGCTAACGTTTTCATCTAAATATTAAAGCAAATTACTATGTAATTACGGATATTCTTCATAAGATACGGAGTTCTATAAAAGATTTAGACTGTGTTCTCTTTCACAACCTGCAGTCTGGTAGGAAAACAACACTGTATCAAGAGACATTAGATGGCACGCTAAAAACTCAAATTCCTGTAAAACTATACTTTTCGTTATATAGACATATCACTAAAATACGGTATGTACCAAAACAATTTACAAGACATATTAAGAGCATAGAGGGTTATAAAGAATTTCAATAAACAACACTGTAAACGATGTTGAGGCTTACACTTTATCCCTTTCCTCACACCAATTTTTGGTTCCTTGGAAACTACTAGGGCAGGCCATCTGTCTTCTTTAATGGAAGAATTCGATGGAGAACGTGATACACTTTTGCTACCAGAAGAATTAAATGATTCAGTAACAGATTTAGTATCCGTTGGAGAAAGTGGCAAATCTTCATTACAGGCGGTGGCCATGTTTTATGTTGATTACTAGTCGATACGTTGTTGACATAGATTTCGTCAATCGACTTCGATGTATCGATGTTTCACATTATTCATCTGGTCTGGTACTGGTCTGATTCATGCATTCAAGGTGACACTACGAAAGACCCGCCTAACCTGCTGCATAACATACTATTATGTTGTCCGCGGAGACTCGTTAGAAACCGTCATGAACCCTTCCCCTTCCAAAGCCACAACACGGCGACAAAGTGAATCCAACAGTTTCATGGCACATTATTAAACGACAACTTACCATCCCATCCATATTCCCAAGTGACAATATCATAACAAGGCTACCGCTTTGTTGGACATGGTTCTTAGCCGGGGTTAAAGTAAATCTATCGGCGATTGCCAGTGTGTATTGGTACGGGTTTTTTCAATACCTATCAATATCTTTCAATCACAACCAACACACGCTGTGCGAACAATTTTATTAGGAGGCAACTAGTTTCGACCCTACTCTAGGATTATCATTAGGCCATTATACAAGAACATGAACACATACAGAAACCAAAAACCATAAGTTGGAAAACTCCCTCTTTTACACTAAAATGCGTTAAAAAGTATGTAAAATATACAAAGGTAAAACCAATTACAAAAATTTGCAAGTTAAAATCTGTGCAACACAACACGTGGCTCAGACAGTCTTAAACGTTTAGCGCTTCAGAATTTTCGAACTGGAGGTACATCTCTTCAACAGCAGAGGTCCGACCATAAGCCTGTACTTTTCTAAGCGAAAGTTTGTGTGGCTCGCTTGTCGTTTTTATGTCAGATACTGAGGTTTTTTTTTTATCTTCGGATTATTTTTGTAGGAGGAAAATAAAATTGCTTCTGAGTGCAGTGACGATGAAAATAAACCGAAAACACTTTTGTACAATATTAACGAAAATGGACGATAATTAGGCCTACTTCTTCATGACTATTACCAAGAAATGTGTGTTCCATACGTCATACCAGTGCAGGTGTCTTTATGAATGGTTATTAAATGTCATCCAACGTTATGTCTGTACGTCGGACGAAAATGTGTGGAAGAAACATTAGGAGCATTTTATTTACGGCGATATATTATATTTACTGATTAATACTGCAAAAATCTTTAAAAAAAATGGTGCCCTAACATGGGTTGTGAATTTTTTTTTTAATATATTCAACTGCCATATTATTTTTGGAGTGAATAAGTCACAAACCCAACAACGTGTACTAAGTTGTAAAATAAACAACCGTCTGTTTCCTTTTCAAAATGTTTCGACCTGCTAAGAGGCCATCTTCAAGAAGATTTCTTAGAAAACATAGTGATGAAGTACCAAGTTTTATATCGGCAATTCTAAATTTCAAAGGTGCTTTATATAAACATTGGTATCAAAGTAAGTACATTCGTATGCACTGCCTGTGTAGGCTTATAAGACTGACTTGATATGTTATTATCATTTATCTCCTCCTAAAATATTTTGCCTTTTATTGTTTGTAATTTATTAATTAGAAGGGTACAGTTTAAATATGTAACCCTACAGGGTATTATCAGTACATTTTTATCGCTTTAAATGCATAGACAAATGCTCAGAGAAAAACGCGCGCGCGCGTGTGTGTGTGTGTATAATTATACGTAGGCTACACTTACACATTCCATACTTAATGTTTTAAACTGCATGTTACCTGCATGCAGACCAAACTTGGCCGAAGTTTCTGGCCCAATAACAAGAGGATGGGCCGAACCGCATTACAATATGCCCATAGTAAAGTCCAGGCACACTAAGGGAGACTGTAATTTAAACGGACATACCAATTTTTGGGCTATCCTGATGATGTCAATTTGCTGGACGAAAACGTACATGCTGCAAATACAAGCACGAGGGTTACTATTCGCTAGTAAGGAAGTTGGTCTAGAAGTAAATTCCGAGATAATTAATTGCATGTTCATGTATCGTGAAGAATGGAGGACAAAATCAGAACATAAAGATTGATATGTGATGAATCCAAATTTTCAGGAATAACACTATCAGATCAAAACTGCGTGCATGAAGAAATTAAGAGCAGTTTACGCTCAAGGAATGCCTGCTACCGTGCTGTCCAGGGTCCTTTGTCTTCTCGTTTACTATTCAAGAATACAAAGCTTAAAGCGTACATTATTATTAAAGCTCCATGTTCCTGTGCAGACAAACAAACACTACGGAGTAGGTGAAAGTTGAGACATGAATTGTTTTAAAGTACTTCCTCTCAAACTCTGTCTTTTCTTTTTCTGTCATTTTTAAATTTTTAAAATGAGAGTAATGATGGTACATAACTAACCCGAGAAGACCTTCCTTAAGCGATATTCTTACGTTTTTAATCAAAATCAAGCTATAATCTTGTGTCCTTGCTGATTTTGGAGGCAAATCACTGCAGTCATCCCACAAAGTAAGCAGCTAACCCAGTATTTGTACGAGCGACGTTTTCCGGAAGTAACTGTTGTTAGACACGTCACGTAATTCCCAGTTCTTTTTTAATGGAACTCGAAAGTTTATTGCATTTTTAAAAAAATCCCGTCACTGTTGCCTAACCTAATCCAAAAAGCCCAGTCCATAGCCTTACATGCCATCCACCCCACCCCCCCCCCCCCCCCCCCCCCGTCACAAACCTCTCTGCTCCCCTATACATTTCGAGACTTTTTTTGGGTTTTTTGTTTTTTTTTTTGGGTTGTTGTATTTTGTGAGGATTTTATT
>Ga0123354_10000055_pt1 | contig 84713 bp, 46 predicted proteins | sample TergutLab28metaG_2_FD_97872 | JGI IMG/M metagenome (GOLD analysis project Ga0123354, IMG submission 97872) | Labiotermes labralis P4 segment gut microbial communities from Petit-Saut dam, French Guiana - Lab288 P4 | ecosystem: Host-associated > Arthropoda: Insects > Digestive system > Gut ... | reverse complement strand
CAAAGACCGGTAATAACAAAAGAGCTGGCGTTCCCGACGCAGGAAGAAGCAAATAAGATAATAGAGAACCAGCAGAAGGAAGAAGAGAGCCAGAGAATAGCACAAGAAAAATGGACAGGAAAAATCGCCGCGTTTACCTTAATACCTTTAGGGAAATTATTAAACACTTTAACTAACTCTAATCCGAAGATAAAACAAAACACGAATGTTGATAAAATTATTGTTACTTTTACAGACAAAAATTCAAAAGCCGCTAGAAACACAATTAAAGAACTCACCGAAGATTTAATGGACGTAAAAAGTGAATTATCTGTTCTTGTCGTGGCAATTGACAACAACAAGGGGCTTGCCCAGGAAAGAAAAGGAGATTTTGAGCGGAAAAAAGAATCTGATAGAAAAGTTAAAGACTTCCTTGAGGATGCTAAAAAAGATTTAGACTCCGGCAAAATATCAGAACAAGACTATAAGAACGCTCTGGAAAAGTCTGATATAAGCAGCCAGGAAGTTCTTGCCGCGCAGGATAAAGTTAATGATGCGCTGGAGCGCGTAGTATATTATGGAATTTATCTTAATTATTTCAAGAAGAGAGAGGAATTTCTTGAAACAAAACTTGCATATTTAAAAGGCGAACATAATAATTTGCAAGATGTAATTGAACTAGCCGCGGAACTTACATATTCCGCCGCGGCTCTTGAAAAATATACGTTGAAAACACAGGTCTCTCATGAGGCTGCCGCCAAAGAGACTGCAGGACAAGACAATAATAATCTGAAAGTATATGATTTGCTGAAAAAGCGCGCGGAAGACAGAAAAGAGGTCGCTGATTTTTGGAGCCTGTGGCATAAGATAGCGGGAGCTTCCAAGACAAATATTTCTGCGGAAAAAGAATTTTTAAGCAGTATTTTTAACAAAGAAGACGAGATGTCAATACGCGGTAAAGCCGAGGCTATGAATGCGGCCGGCCGGAACGATTTAAACGTGCTTTTGCAGCAGTCAATAGCAATGGTTAAGCCTTATGCGGACGGGCGTTATGCCGTTGTATATGACGACAGGATGGCAGGTTATAAAATACGCGGTGCGTATCATAACTTTACAGATTTTTTGATGAAGTCTTTTTTCAACCGGCCGAACGCATATTACAGAAATCTGTTGCGTGTTAATATATGGAACGTCGTTAACAATTTGCATATTACGCAAAGAGCCAAAAATCTGATAATAAACAACGCGCCGGAATTCATTTTACAAGAAGGTTACAAACCCGAAGTGGCGATGGACGAAGTGAGCGGCCTTGAATTTCCTACAGCTTATGATTCGAAATCTGACGGCAGTCTGCAAAGCTTGACAGATGAAGCGAAAAATAATTCTTATGCAAGAGCGGTTGAGCAGTATAAGCTGGATAAAAGACAATCTTTTAAGAAAGGTATTGTCGGGACAATTATAGATAAAATAACCGGCAGGCAGGCCAGGGCCGACAATTTGGCGTTTACTAAAATACTGAACGAAAAAATTTTTGATTATGTCAACAGGCTCGATATTGGCCGCGCTGAAAAACAATCTATATTAAAAAGTATTATGGACGGCACCCGCGGCTTTATTTTTAAAGCGCCGTATGTAAAGGTTGACGGCGACGTTAAAAAATTGAGCGGCGGCTATCATAACCGCGGGACGTATGAACAGATGGAGAAAAAGAAACTCACGATACAAGATTCTTCCGGTAAAGAATCGGAATTGACGTCAGTTACGTTCATGACGGACCCGCGGCTCAAAGTTAAATCAGAGAATCTTTTCTGGGTGTGGGTTAAAGATAAATATATACTTCATAAAAAAATCGGCGGACGTCTGGACGCTCTTGTCGGCTGGTATATGGAAATAAAAGCCCAGGATTTGGCGAAGCTGGCGCTAGAGGCGCTCGGGATACAAAAAGAATTTTTTATCGTCAAGCTTGTAGACATACGTTCTTACAATCGTATTAATACTATTAAAAACAGGACCGGCGACATTTCGACAGACGATAGTTCAGAAAGCGACATTTCCGTACCGGATGAAAAGCGTTATCCAGTTTTTGTACGCACAACCGCCGGGGATATAGAAACAAAAATTAAAGTGGCGGCGGACTCTTCGTTTGAAATGAAAACGGGAGATTCCATTATTATTAACGGCAGGGAGATAATCCTTAAAACGGCAACCGGGATAGAAGCGGTTCTCAACTCCGCCCAGTTCCGTCTGCCGAAAAATAAATTAGAAGATTTTATTTCTCTTATAAAAGAAATAAACGGCGCGGTGGATAAACTTAATTTAATTGTTTATGTCCGTCTTAATAAAGATAAACTCGCCGGACTGAACTGGGCTTCTATGACCAGCCTTAGTTCCGCGGTGCGCAATTTGATAGGTGTGTTTAAAGACACCATGCATTTAGACCAGGCCAGCGCGCAGTTTTTCCCGGTGCTTGCATATTTGCCTAATTTATTTTCCAGCTTTTTACAAAAGATGGCGCAGGATTTAGGCGACGACAAAGTTTTAAAAGCCGGTTCCTGGGTAACATTAAGCGCGCTGATAGGCATGGACGCTTTGAGCGGTTTTAACCTTATTAACAGTAATGCGGGATTCTTGATTTTTGCGACCATGGCATTAGCTTCTGTCGGGCTTGGTCTGGGTTCCGCAATGCAGCAGCAGACAAGTAAAAACTTGTTGTCCAGGCATTCTATAACTGATGAGCACTTGTCCGCCAATAACGCGCAATGGCAGCTTTTTAAGCAGTACGGCAGCATGCTGGTGGCCCTGCCTTATTCATTTTTAAAACTTATTCTTACGGGTACGCACGTTGTTACAAAGTACAGTAAAGACAGTATGATTTTTCACGGTCATAATGTTACTTTCTTTAATGTTACATACCCGATATTGACGGCCGTGGTACTCTGGTCCTTGTATAAAATTTATTATGCGGGTTATAATAAAGAAACTGACCAGAATAAAAAAGAAAAAGACAGCGTTCCGGCGTACGTATTTAAAGCCGTGGCATCCGCGTTAAAATCAAATTTTAACAAACTTACCAATGCTTTACGCGGGGATAAAGAAAACGCGCAGTCTGCAAAAATTTCCGGCCGGGAATCTGCTAATCCCGCCGGCGCGGATAAACTCAGCAATGCCCAGAGAAAGGAAGAACTGAAGCGGCTAGGGCTTTACGGCAAACTGATTAAAAGCGTGGCTACAACCGCGTTTACTGTCGCCGGAGAACAGGCTATGGACGCTATTTTCTTACTGCTTGCCACGGGTTTTATAACTACGCAATGGGGGGGCGATTCCGGGTACGGCCCTCTTGCCAGCTTTATCTTTACGATGGTACCGGCTATAGTGGCAAGAAAAGTCGCCAATAATTTCATTAAGAAAAAATCGATAAGCGATGACGAAATTCTCGCTTTATCCGGGCCTCTCGGCGCGGCGGGCATACTGGGATTTTTGATGACCTATCCGATATATCCTTTATACGGCTCCGCGTTTGTTTTCATAGCCACTCTCGGCCTTTCCAACTATCAGGGGCAGGCTATGGGCGTTATTGAGAAAACAATTTACAACCTCGTTAATAAAGAAATAAACAGAGTAAAATCAGGCGATGAGATTGAAAGCAATATGACGGAATTTTATAAAGATAAAAATACCGACGCCAAAAAATTATTCAGCTCTTATATTGCCGCTTTGTTTAACAAGCAGATGTTTTTCGCGGGTATTCTGACTTTCATGTCCGCAATAGTGGGTGTTATATTATTCAACCGCGGGCTGGCGTCTTCCGGCTATGGAACCAGAGAGGTTTTAGAAACGGTTGCTAAAGTAAGTCATGAGGCCGCGCAGGCTAAGTACAATTTGGATTTTACTTCCCAGTATTGGGCCGGCTTTGTGGCTCTGGCTTTGGTCGCCATTCCTATTTTCTGGCAGCTCCCGTACCTTGTACAAACATTTAAAAACATAAGAGAAATAAGAGGATACAAAGGCCCTTTAAGCCAGGAATTCGGCGTCAGCCGCAATGAAATTAACGCCGTGCGCAGGACAAATCTTCCGGCAAAGGACGGGGAGAAATGGTTAGGGGAGGACCAAAAACCGCAGCCTGAAACAGAGCCCGTTTTAGCTTATTGATTTATGTTATAATTTGGTGACGGCAGTAAAAATTATTCTTGCTTAAGAGGGTTGCCACAATGAACAAATTAGTCAGTTTGTTTAAACCGATGTCAGACGCGCAGTTACCGCTTACCGACGAACAGCAGATAAAAAAGACTTTCAGAAAAATGCGCATCAAAATGTTTTTCGCCATGTACCTCGGCTACGTCATGTATTATTTTACGCGGAAAAACATAGCGCCCGTCGCCAATGTTTTCAAAGAACAGGCGGGCATCACCATCGCCCAGTACGGTCTTATGGGCACAATAGCCTACGGCGCTTACGGCGTTGGCAAATTCATAAGCGGCATGCTGGCGGACAGGTGCAACCTCAGGTTCTTTATGGCCACCGGCCTTTTTCTATCGTCGGTAATCAATCTCTTTTTCGGTTTTATACACACGTTTTGGATTATGGCTTTCTTCTGGGGCGCGAGCAACGCCGCGCAGTCCATGGGCTTCCCGCCGGTGTCAAGGGGTTTGGTAACGTGGTTCTCATCTAAAGAAAGGGCCACGAAGTGGACGCTGTGGTCCTCCGCGCACACCGTCGGTACGGCGGGCGTGGCCATTTTGGCGGGCGCGCTTTTGTTGCTGGTTAACGCTAAATTTACCTTGTTCGGCCATCAAATAGTGATGGCCGATTATATTTCGTGGCGCAGCGTTTTTTACGTGCCTGGCATTTTAGGTATTTTAACGTCGCTCTATTTAATGAAAGCGCTGATTGACAAACCCGAATGCTGCGGTCTCCCGGCCGTGGACAAATACCACAACTGCGAAGCTCCGACCATAAAGACCAAGGACGAACAGTCGTACTGGGATATTCTTAAAAAATATGTCCTCAAAAATCCTTATGTCTGGTATCTTTCCATAGCCTACATATTTATATATTACATACGCTTTGCTACTTTGGACTGGTCCACCATTTTCCTAAGCGACGTCAAACACATGGACGCGGGCTCCCTGCCGTTTTTATATTCCATAATGCCTTTGATAGGTATGTTCGGAGGCATCTTCGGCGGCTGGGCGGCGGACAAGTTTTTCAACGGGCGGTGTTCTCCGATAAATATAGGATTTCTGATATGTTTGGTTTTTGTCGTTTACGGTTTTTATTTATTCTCCGGGCCGCAGAATATACCGGTAACGGCGTTTTTCTTAGGCGCGGTGGGATTTTTTGTCGACGGGCCGCAGAACCTTGTCGGCGGCGTGCAGGTGTCGCGCATTACGGTTAAAGAGTCTATAGGCGCGGCGTGCGGATTTTCGGGAATGTTCGGCTATTTCGGCGCCATGCTTTCGGGTTCCGGCGCGGCGTTTATCATTAAACACTGGGGCTGGCAGGGCTTGTACGCGTCGTGCGCTATTTCCGCTTTTATATCTATGCTGCTTGTGGCCCTTGTCTGGAACGCGGAAAAAGCGCCTGAACACAGAAAGAAAAAAGCGTAACGAATATTTAATTGTTTTTAAAAAGCGCCCCGTCACAAAGGGGCGCTTTTTTGCTAGAGTATACATATGAAATCAATAAAGAACTCTGACGTTTTTAAATGCCCGAACGGGTGCGAAGATTTTGAGCATGACTTTTGGTCTTTAGTCGACGCGGCTTCCAGCCCGGAACTTAAAGAGGCCGCGCTGGGCGGCGAGCTTAACCTTATTATGTGCCCGTGCTGCGGCGTTTATTTCCACCACGACAACAATTTAATTTATTTTGATTCCGCGACAAAATTTCTTGTTTTCGTCTTCGACGAAAAAGAACGCGGCAGCGAAAAAGAGCTTAAAGAAAAAATGCGGCATGATTACGAAATCATCAAAAACAGTCTTGCCAAAGAAGTAAATTTATCCGGCGCGCCGGTCTGCGTTTTCGGTCTGCATGAACTTAAAAATTTAATAGAGCAGGAAGAGTTTTTCGCGCGCGAGAGCGAGGTTGTCGCCGCGTCGTCGGCGGAGGCCGGTTATAAAGTGGCCGCGCTAAACCCGTCGTACGCGCGCGTAAGGGGCTACCCGTTTTTCGTGCCGGTCGCATCGGAGAAAACCGCGAAAGATTTAGCCGCGTCCGCCGGCGCGGTGCTGGACAAAGGTTTAAATTCCGGCCGTCTGAGAAAATTCGCGGAGGACGCGCAAAAGCCGGATTTCAAGCCTGAGTTTTGCTGATGCTTATAAATAAAAAATATCTTCCGCTGTTTAAAGCGTTGTCCGTGGAAGCCGCGAAACACGGGCTGTCCGCGTGGCTAGTCGGAGGCTGCGTGCGGGACGCATACCTTGGCATTCCGACGAAAGATATTGATATTACCGTTCTGGAAAATCCGAATCCTCTGGTAAATTTCTGCGTGAAAAAATATAAAGCGCAGGCGCAAAAATTTGACGCTTTCGGCACATGGCGCGTGCAGTTTAAAAACGGTTTAAAAATAGATTTTGTGACGGCGCGGCGCGAAACTTATCCAAAGTCGGCCATGCTGCCGCTGGTCGCGCCGGGCACGATAAAAGAGGATTTGTTCCGCCGTGATTTTACCGCGAACGCTTGGGCCGTCAGTCTGTCTCAAAAAGATTTCGGGGCTGGTTTTGACCCTTACGGCGCACAAAAAGCCGTCGATGGGAAATATATAAAAATTTTACACGCTCAAAGTTTTAAAGACGATCCGACGCGGATGTTCCGCGCCGTCCGTTTTGCCGGCCGCTTCAACTGGAAAATTGAAAAAGAAACAAGCCGCCTTTTGACGGAAGCGTCCGCGCGGCGTTACCCGGAACTTTTGTCCCGCGCGCGTCTGCGCGCGGAACTTGTCAAAATTTTACAGGAAAAACGCGCGGACAAAATTTTTAAATTAATGAAATTTTACAATCTTGAAAAATTTTTTGCTCCGTCTTTACTATTGGTTCCGGCCGCGCAAAAAGCGTCGTCAACAAACGCGCGCCTGGGTGTTTTGGCCGCGCGTGCCGGCGGAAAATTTTTGGAAAGTCTGGAACTGCCGCGCAAAGATTTTCTGGAAATTGATTCCGCGCTTGAAATTTTAAAGACCAAACTTTCTCCGTTAAAAAAACTGACAAAAACTCAGACGGAAATTATAAAACTTTCCGCGCCGCGCCTTCCGCCCGCCGCCGCAAAACCGGCGTTTTTAACCGGCGGGGAAATAGCCGCGCGCGGTTTTAAAAACGCGCAAATTTCCGCCGCGCAAAATATTTTGCGCGCGCTCCAATACGCCGGTAAAATAAAAACCAAATTCTCCGCGCAAAAAAAATTATCGGAACTTAAAAATGGACTATAATTCCGAACCCGCGAATATAACTCTGCCGCCGGAAAAAGAGCCCGGTTTCTTTGCCCGGATTTATAATTTTTTTGACCCTTACCGCATAATGCCGTGGTTTGTAAAAATAAATATTCCTGTGGTCATAATTATGGCCGCGTCGGCGTACGGGCTTTACTGGCTGCTGGCAAATGACAAGTTAAAAAACATACTTTTTCTTCTGTGGTTTTTAAATATCGGCATACACGAAGCTGGCCATCCGATTTTTAATTTTCTGTTTTTCGGCAACGAGTTTATGCATTACATAGGCGGCTGCGCGACGGAAATTTTAGTGCCGCTGCTGGCGTTTTTATTTTTTATACGACGGGGTAAAACCTGTCAGGCGTACGTATGTTTCGCGTGGCTGGGATTTAGTTTTTACAGCGTCGGGCACTACGCGCTGTCCACCAGCCTGCCGACGATAACTCTTATAAACGCGAACGCGGACACCGTCTCAGACTGGGAATATCTGCACGGCGTTTTCGGCACTCTGAAATATGACGTCGCCATCGGCCACGCGATGTACGCCGTCGGCGCGGCGCTATTTGTTTTCGGCGTTTACGCTTTTATACGCGGTTTCCAAAATTTTCTGAAAGAGCCGCTATATAAATAGACACTTGAATTTTTGCTGATAATCATTATAATATAAGGAGTACTATTTGTATAAGCTCCATGTTTGAGCGTGCCAAAGGCGCGGGTCATCAGGAGCAAAAGTTTTTTATATATAAGGGATAAAGGGGAGGCTTCTTATGCCACTCATAATAAAAAAGGGACCGGGTTTAAAAAATATGGACCGCAAGACAATGTACGTCTGGGCGGGCTGCCTGCTGGTGTTTATATTTGTGCTTTTTGCGCTGTTCAGCGTCATGGGCGGCGGCAAAGGCGACGTTAAGCCGGACGATTTTTCCAACATGAACCCAAAAGCATTTGACCTTGCCCAGCTGCCTTTTGCCAACGACGCGGCTGAGCAGGAACTTTTGTCAAAATATACAGACCTTGACGGCAATCTGCCGGAAAGCACGCTTTACTCGCCTGACGAAAAAGCCGCCCGTCAGGACGCGGATGCTTTTTCCGGCATACCGGCCGCGCCTGACGCGGAATACGCGGCGGCGGCAAAAGATATTCCCGACTCCAGCCCCGCCAGCACGAACTACGGCAGCGGCGGCCGCGGTACGCCTATGCGCGCGAGTCCGACGGTAATCGGCCAGCTGCAGACAGGCCAAAGCGCTATGGGCAGCCGCGGTGGAAGCGGCGGCACCACGTGGGCCCCGTCAAACTTCAGTAACAGAGATAAGGATAACAACGGTAAAATTTCCGCCAGCAAAGACGCGGCTGACAAACTTAAAAACAACCAGACGGGCAGAGCGCTGCTGGGCGTAGCGGGCGAGCTCAGTAACGCGGCTAAGCAGAACGCCGAAGGCGCGGCGCACACTTTAGCCAAAGCTTACGCGCAGGGCAAAGACGCGGCGCAGATGGACGGCGACATGGAAAAAGCGTTATCAAATCTTGCGACTGACGGCCTGACGGCCGGCAAAGGCGGCGGCGGTCCGTCTGTGAACGACGTGGCTAACGCCGTTAAAGACACTCCGAAAGACAAAACGCCGGATAAACCGGATGATAAAAATTGCAGCGGTTATTGGGATTGTTTATGGAAAGATGCTCTTAAAAATCTTGCTAATGGTTTAGGAGATGTTGCTACAGGTATGCTTAAAAAGTGGACTGGGATAGATCAATCCGCAAATGATTATATGAATTATGCAAAATGTGTAGAAAAATATAGTGCTGATGAGTGTAATAAACCTACAGGTAGCAGTTCAAATTCTAATACGCCTCCGGATAATTTTAAGACTTGGGCCGATTATTGTAAAGCTAATCCGGGTAAAACCGGCTGCTAGGGAAAAGTGAAAAATATCACGATTGTACAGTCATACATTTGCATGTAACAGAGAAAAAATCAGATTTAACAAGTATTATCGGAGGTACCATTATGTTAGGCAAATTAATATTTAATAAATTAGGCATAGCGATAAAGGAAATCGTCACCGGCTTTGGGCTTGTGGCCGTGACCGCGGCGACAGGGCTTGTCGTCTATAACGTTATGAGCGGGGACAATTCCTCAAACGCCGTCAACACCGCGTCTAACAATGGCGGTTACAGCAGTAATGTCCAATACGGCAGCGGAGGAAATACTCAAATCGGCAGCGGCGGTATTACGACGGGTTCCATCGGCGACGCGGCCCAGGCAGCCAGCCAGTCGGGCTATACCGTCGGTAATCCTTCTCCCGCGCCGGCGGCTAATCCCGCGGGCGGCAGCGGGAACTGGAGTCCGTCTAACGCCATCGGCAATCCTGACCAGAGCGGCCAGGCAGCCAGCGGTCTTTTGCAGACCATAGGCGACCAGGCCAAAGCGCAGAAGCAGGCGCAGTCCGACCTTTTCGGCAATATTAACAAGCAACTGGCGGACGCGCAAAACGCCGCCGGCACGGCGCAGGCTCAGACGGACGCCGCGAATAAGCTTAAAAATTTTGAAGGTTTGGGAAATATGAGCGGTTCCGGCAAGCCGGGCAGCATGACTTATAGTCCCAGCGCGCCTTCCGGCGGTTCCGGCGGCGCGGGCGGTCCGGGCTCGGACTCGGCGGCACAGAAGCTTGCGCAGCAACAGCTTAAAAATATGCAAAGTAATCTTGAGAAAGCGCGCAGCGGCAGATTAACCGGCATGGGCGGTTCTAATGCAGGCATCTCCGCCGGCCAGGCGGTAAAACCCTCCGCCGGCGGCGATATGCTTGGCGCGGGCACCCAGGCTAACCAGATACGCAAGGCCTTGGCCGACGCCGGAAGTCAGAAAGATTTGGCTTCAACGGTTATCGGCGATATTTACCAAAACGCCGGGCAGCAGCAAGGCGGGGTTCAAGTGTCCGGCGGTAATGTATCTGAATCTACGCCGAACCCGACTATCAATGACGTAGCTAAAGTAAACCCTAACCAGAAAACTCCGGCGGAAACGATAGACGTAGGTAAAGCCGCGGCAGATTTGAAAGCGGCAAGGGCAAATCAAGCATGGGCAATTTTTATGGCGGCTGTAGTGGGCGGCATTGCGCTGGCCACAGTTGTAGCAACTATTAGTATGTCGCAGTGGGTTAAATGGGTTGTGGTAGGTATAGGTCTAGCGGCTATAGGTTTTGCCATGTATGAAGTTTTGAGGAATTACAGCGACGGTGTTAATATAGGTACAACTCAAAAAATTATTATGGGCACCATAATGACCGCCGTGATGGCGATGATACTCGTTGTCGCGGTCGAGTGTAATAGCGCATCAACCTTTAGCGGGCCTATAGCCCAATTTTTTAATACAATCGGAACGTTTGTTGACGGACTGCTTTCCGCCGGCGGGATAACATCTATGTTAGGGTATCTTGGGTTAAGTGTTATAGTGGGGACACCTGTGCAAAAGCTTATGTCATCCAGTACAAAAACGGCCAAAGCCAATTATGACGCCGCGAAAGCGGGTAAAAGTATTAGTAACACAGGCAACACACAATTAAAATAAAGGGTTGAGTATGAAAATAATCAAAATTGTTTTTGCATGGATAATTGTGCTGGCGGTAATAGGTTTAATCGCTTACGGGTTTTATTGCTGGTACGCGGCCGCGGCTAAAAACGAGCGGGCCAAAGAAGCTGCTTATATTAATGCCGTGCGCATAGAACAATCCAAACCGCCGGCCAAAGTGAGGACTATTGAAATTCCGACGGCGGAGGACCCGTACAGCACGCGGTATTAATACAAACTCTCTGCGATAACTGATACGGCAAATCGATATTGTTGTCAAAAAAATTCCCTCTTCCATGTTGAAAGAGGGAATTTTTATTTTCTCCCCTTATAAGGGGAGTACCGCCGCAGGCGGGGAGGGGTTTTAAACCGGGGTTCCCGCTTTATTAATCGATAGAGAATCAAAACCCTTCCCCCGCTCCGCGGGTACTTCCCTTAAAAAGGGAAGAAAATTTTATCTCCCTCGCCCCTCCGGGGGAGAGGGCCGGGGTGAGGGGGAAGGGACACACAATAGTGTTGTTATAAAATTAGTTCTACCGCTTTGTCTCTGCGGCAATATATTAGTGTACATGATGTGTACACACCCCCTCACCCTATCCCTCTCCCCCGGAGGGGCGAGGGGAAAGACAGCGGAGTTATTAATCAAAAAAATATTTTATACTTCCCGTCAAAAAATGATAAAATTTTCTTGTAGTAAATAACTTTCGGAGGGTGTAATGAAAAAAATATTATTGGCCGCGCTTTTATGCGCGGCGGTGTTGCCGGCTTTCGCGGCTACGCCGGTAAGGTTGTCTCTTTGGGACGGCATCGCCGTTCCCAGCAGCAAAGACGTGCGCGGTCTTGACCTCGGTATCGGAAGCTATACCGATTCCGTTGTCGGCGTTCAGTTTAACCTGCTTTGGTCCAGGTCTCAGAGCATGACCGGCTGGCAGTGGTCTTGGATTTTTGCACAAGCCGGAAATATGACCGGTCTCCAGATGGCGCTTGTCAATAAAGCCGACAACGTGCAAGGCGTCCAGTACGGTTTAGTCAACTTGGCCGATACTTCCCGCATACTGCAGTGGGGCGGCGTTAACTATGCCTCAGGCAGCAGCGATATACAACTGGGCTTTGTCAACTGGACGGACGACTCAAGGATTTTCCAATGGGGCGTTGTCAACTATGCTAAAAGCATGAGCGGGTTACAGCTTGGTTTGGTTAACTATACCGAACACATTGACAAAGGTTTGCAGATAGGTCTTGCCAACTTTGCCAAAAACGGCTGGTTCCCGGTGATGATACTCGTCAACGGCAGGTTCTAAGTTTTAGTAAAAATTGTTAAACAAGGGCGCCGGATTTACCGGCGCCCTTAAATTTTTTCCCTATCCATGTGAGCAAGTATTGTTCAAAAAGAGGGTATATCAAGTTGTTTTCTCCCTTTCGTAAAGGGAGTACCCGCGAAGCGGGGGAGGGATTTAAAGCAAGCGACGTTAGGAGCGGATTAATAAAGGTTGTTATAAAATGCAATTTAAAGCTGATACAACAGAAATTTACGTCCATTAAATCCCTCCCCTGCGGCGCGCCCTAAAGGGCGCGAACAACAAAGTCCGCAGGTACTCCCTTTACAAAAGGGAGAAAACGGTATCCATAGCCATAAACAGAACAGTTCCCTGTCAGGGAGAGGAAAAAAATTGGAAGATACGGCACAATTCATGCTATAATATATGTAAGCAAATTTAATTCGCGGCGCAAAAATTCGTAAATTAAATGCCGCGACTTTTTTTTGCCGGAGGACTCCGCATCATGGGCGCACAGCCTAAATTTCCGCGGGGACTCTAGAGGATAAAATGAGTAACGTTTCAATGAAGTCCATGCTTGAGGCCGGCGTTCACTTCGGCCACCAGACCAGCAGGTGGAACCCTAAAATGGGTTACTATATTTTCGGCGAGCGCAACGGCGTTCACATCTTAGACCTGCAAAAAACCGCTAAAGAACTTAAAAAAGCCATTGCTTTTATCAAAGACGAAGCCAAAAAAGGCGCCAGATTTTTATTCGTAGGCACCAAAAAACAGGCGCAGGAAGCCATTAAAACGGAAGCCGCGCGCTGCGGCGCTTTCGTCGTCAGTGAAAAGTGGCTAGGCGGTACGCTGACAAATTTTCAGACGGTAAAAAAATCAATTGAACATCTGAACGAACTTGAAAAATGGGAAAGAGAAGGCGTTTTTAAAGCGATTTCCAAAAAAGAAGCGTCGCGCCTCGGCAAAGAAATGGTGCGTTTACAGACGCTGCTCGGCGGCATAAGAGAAATGAAATCTCTCCCAGACATAGTTTTTATTATTGATCCGGTGGACACGCAGGGCGCGGTTAAAGAAGCGAAAACTTTGGGAATCCCCGTCGTGGCTGTCTGCGACACGAACGCGAACCCGGACGTTATTGATTACCCGATACCGGGCAACGACGACGCCGCGCGCTCAATCAAATTATTCTGCGCCGCCGTGGCTGACGCAATTATCGAAGGCCGCACCGAAGCGCAGGGCCCGGCGGTAGTAATTCCCGTCGTAGAAGGCCAGACGCCCGAAGCAGCCGCCGCCGAAAACCCGGCTATGGCGGAAGCTTTAGGCGCGGCTCTCACGACTGAAGCCGTCGTGGAAGATTCCGCTCCAGTTGCCGGCGACACCGTCGAAGTTTCCGTGTCCGAAGAAACCGCTAACGACGAAGAAGTGGAAACCGAAGAAAAAATGCACGGCAGAGAAGGCAAAAAAGCCAAAAAAGAAATCACGGCCAAAAAGAAACCCGTCGGCAGAAAACCGGTAAAATCCAAAAAATCAGAAAACGAGGGGGAATAATATGTCAATGGCTGACGATATAAAAAATTTAAGAGAAAAAACCGGCGCCGGTCTGATGGACTGCAAAAAAGCCCTTGAAGAATCAAAAGGGGACATTGAGGCCGCCGTCACCGCGCTGCGTAAAAAAGGTCTTGCCGGCCTTGCAAAGAGAGCCGGCCGCGAAACGAAAGAAGGCCGCGTCGTAGTCAAACACGACGATAAAGATTATGCAATGTCTTACGTGGGCTGTGAGACGGATTTTGTTTCCGCGACGGAAGATTTTAAAAAATTAGCCGACGACGTCTGCAAATACATCCTTGAAAACCCGGGCAAAGATTATGACAATGACGTTCAGATTAAGACGATGATTGAAGCCGTCGCGCCGAAATTGGGCGAAAACGTTTCCTTCAAAGGCGGTTATAACTGGAAGCCGGTCAGCAAGTGCGGCGTCATAGAATCCTACGTGCACACCGACAATAAAAAGGCCGCGCTGCTCGAACTTTCCTGCGTAAAAGAGGACGGTTCCTGCTCCAAATACGCGGACAAAATGCGCGTAATCGCGCGCGGACTGGCCATGCACACCGTCGGCATGCAGAGCATGTGGGTGGAAGAAAGAGACATCCCGGCCGACGTGCTGAAAAAGGAAGAAGAAATTTACCGCGAACTTGCCTTGAAAGAAGGCAAAGACGCCGCGCAGATTGAAAAAATGATGCCAGGCAAACTCAAAAAATTTGCTAAAGAAAGCTGTCTGCTCGACCAGGGCACGATTAAAGATAATAAAGTGACCGTGCGTGAATATCTGGCGCAGCAGTCAAAAGAGTTAGGTTTCGAATTAAAAGTGGTAAGATTCGTCCGCTTTTAATTTTCAAAAATTCCACATAAAAAACCGCCGCAGATTTTCTGCGGCGGTTTTTTATGCAGAAATTTTTCTAACGGCTCCGAATGTATATAAGAGTGAACGAGATATATGGGTTAAAATAGGTTTTGTTTATGAGGCTTAATATTTTTTCCTTGTACAGCGTCTTGCCACATATTTTGAAGAGTTTCTTTATTTGATACAACAAAATCACTTATTATTTTCTCTGCTCTTCCGCCGACATTTCCTTCAATAAAATTCCCATCAAGGGAAACAACACACTGCTCCCCTTGCTTATTGTTAATGTGTATATGCGGTATGTTGTGTTGTTTATTATCTTCATAGAACATATTAATTACAATCCCGTTAGAATCAAATATCTTATCAGCGGTTTTTTTATTATATAGTCTTCCGCCAACCGTCGTTGTGGTTGAAGTTAGTGGTTTTAGTTGTGTTTCTAAATCTTTGGAAAGTTTTGCAAGAATAATGTTTGGTTTTAATATCCATTCTGTCATAATATCCCTCCGTTTTATTTTCCAAATAAATTACTTTTTTTATAATACCAAATCTTTTATATATAATGGGTGAGGTAGAAAGATATAAGCGGTTTGATTTATCTTTTTTTGCTAAAATTTTATTATGAAAACACTTGGCGCGGCGCGGGTTTTTGCGGAACTTTCCGGCGGGATTAAAAAGTTTTTTAAGACGGCCGGGGCGGATAAGGCCGTCGTGGGACTAAGCGGCGGGATTGACTGCGCCGTTGTTGCCGCGGCGGCGGCGGACGCGCTGGGGGCGGAAAATGTTTTCGGAGTCGCGCTGCCGACGCGGTTTTCGTCGTGCGAAAGCATGGGGCTGGCTAAAAAACTTGCTAAAAATCTCGGCATAAATTTCAGGGTTATTAATATTGACGGCGCTTTTGAATGTCTGCTTAAAGAAATGGGCGGCGCTCAAAAGCTGCATAAACTTACCGCCCAGAATTTACAGCCTCGGCTTAGGGCGAACGCTCTCATGGCCGTCTCAAATGAGACCGGCGGGTTGCTGCTTAATACAGGGAATAAGACGGAAATCGCGATGGGTTATTTTACTTTGTACGGTGATTCGTGCGGCGCTTTCGCGCCGCTTGCGTATTTGTACAAAAAAAATATTTACGACGTTGCGGAATATATTAATAAGGCTCAAGAAATTATCCCGCGCGGCACCATCACTCGCGCTCCGACAGCCGAACTCGCGCACGGCCAGAAAGACGAAGATGATTTGCCTCCTTATAAAATTTTGGATAAAATTTTATATTTATATCTTGACAAAAAACTGCCGTCGGCTTCCGTCGCAAAAAAATTAAATATAGATATCGCCGTCATAAAACACGCGGAAACGCTTTACAAAAAAAATCTTTTCAAACAAAAATATCTGCCGCCGGCGTTAAAATTTTCCGCCCCGGTGTCGCCGATGGATGATGGACGATAAAAAAATATCTAATTTTCTCCCTTTCGTAAAGGGAGTACCCGCGAAGCGGGGGAGGGATTTTATATAAGCGACGTTAGGAGCGGATTATAAAGTGCGGTTGTAAAATGCCGTGCGTAACAAAAGTTTTACATCCATTAAATCCCTCCCCCGCGGCGCGCCTCAGATGAGGCGCAAAACGGCAACGGCTGCCGCAGGTACTCCCTTTACGAAAGGGAGAAAATAGTGTTTCAACTATTTAAGTAAACTGTAAAAAAGGAAATAAAATGCAGCACGCAAAAGAAAAAAAATTCGCGGCTTCTTTATCGGTATACTCAAACCTGCTTCTTATCTTGCTGAAGTTTGCCGCGGGCTTTATTTCCGGCAGCATAAGCATTATTTCAGAGGCTATACACTCGTTCGGCGATTTGCTGGCTTCCGCGCTTGCGTACTTCGCGGTGTTGCGGGCTTCGGACCCGGCCGACGAAGAACATCCTTTCGGCCACGGTAAATTTGAGGAACTTTCCGGACTGGCGGAAGGGTTTTTGATTATCGCGGTTTCGCTTTTTATCATTTATAAGGCGGCGCTGAAAATTGCTTCCGGCAACCATGAAATTGCCAGTCTGGGCCTCGGTCTTGCCGTCATGGTCTTTGCCGGGCTCGTCAATATTCTGGTGAGTTGGTATTTATTTAAAGTGTCAAAAAAGACGGACTCCGTCGCGCTGTACGCCGACGCGGAGCATTTGAGGACGGACGTTTATTCGTCGCTGGCTGTAGCCGCCGGCCTGCTGGCAATAAAAATAACCGGCGTGTATATTTTGGACCCGATAATCGCGATTGTCGTCGCGGTTATAATATTTAAAGCGGGGTTTGAGATTTGCAAAAATACAATTTCAAATCTGCTTGACGCCAGTTTATCGCCGGAAGATAAGAAAATTATTATCGACTGCATTGAAACGCACAGAAGCCGCGGCGTGCTGGGTTATAAAGATTTGCAGACGAGAAAAGCCGGCAGCGGCAAAAAAATACAGGTAAAAATATTTTTAAATCCCGCCATGACAATCAAAGAAGGCCACAAAATCTGCGACAGCATAGAAAAAATGGTAGAGCAAAAACTAGAAAATTCCGCCGTTGTAATACATATGGAACCCAGGCAATAAATACAGTGTGAAACCGTTTTAAATATATGAAGAAAATTTTTACCGCTGTTTTTATTTTAATTTTCACGCTCCCGCTTGCGGCGCAAAACTTCCGCGCCGCAAGCGGCGCGGGGAATTATGCCGAAACAACGCGGCGCGCGGACCACGGCGGCGGCGAGCGTGTTTCGGGCTCTTCCGTTCAGCGGGAAAACAAAATTTCCAATCCTCCCCGGCAGCACGTCCAGCAACAGCAATCCCAGCCCCGGCGGACAGAGTACGCGCGCCCGCCGTTACCGTCCTTTCCCGTTCAGCCTAAACAGCCGGAAATCAGACCAGTGAATCTGCCCCAGCCCGCGCGGCCGCAGTATCCGCAGCAGTCTTTCCGCGCGCGGATAATTCCCATTAATCCCGCCGGTATGCGGCCGCTGAAACCGTTGCCGCCCGCGCGTCCTCCAATAAGGCCGCCGTCTTATTATATAACCATGCGGCCGCATTACCCGCCGAATATTTACGTGCAGAACACTTATAATTACAGCAGCGTGGAATTTTTTACGCCGGTGTACAGCACAGGCTATTCAACAAACAATGACAACTGGGGCGCTGACGCGCTCAACGTCGCCGCGGCGCACGCGAAGGGGATTGACGGCTCCGGCGTGAGTATAATGGTGATAGACGGCGGCGTCGCGCCGCACAGCGAATTTTTGCCCGGCTCGGTCCAAATGCTTGATTTCGCGGGCAACGGCGTGTATGATTCCCGCGGGCACGGCACTGCCGTTATAGGCGTAATAATTTCGCGCGGCTTACGCGTTACGGGCGTGGCGCCGGGCGCAAAAATTTACAGCGCCAAGGCGGACGCCGGCTCCGGCACTTTAAACACCGCGAACATAGTCAAAGCCATAAACTGGGCGATAGACCACAACAGAGTTTCGTATGACAAAATCAGCATTATTAATTTGAGTTACGGCGTGGACGGCGGCTCCGTTGATTTGGCGGCAGCCATACAAAAGGCTTACGCCGCGGGGATAACGGTAGTCGCGCCCGCGGGCAACGAGTCTGCTAATTTTGTCATGTTCCCCGCCAATATGCCGGAGGTAATCGCCGCGGCCGGCTTGGGGCCGGACGGAGACGCGTATGACCAAACTTCCTACGGTAAAGAAGTGGATTTTATAGCGCCCGGCCAGGACATTTACACAACCGGCATTGACGGCGGCTACGCGCGGCTGGACGGAACGTCCATGTCCGCGGCGTATATTTCCGGCTTGGCCGCGCTGGCGGTGCAGAGTTACCGTCAGCAGCATTCCGGCCAAAGCCCGTCGCCGCTGCAAGTCAAACAAATGCTCGCCGCTTCGTCGGATATGCTGTACGCGCCTTCTCCGCTGGCGCAGGGTTATGGTTTGCCGGACGCAAGCCGTCTCTAAAATTTGTAAAATGTATGCATGGGTTATTTAGATTATGACGTTCCTTCTGATTTAATTTTTAAAACCGCCGATATCGTCCGCATGAAAGGCCTGCAGTGCAGCGCGAAATTAACGCTGAAAAATTTTGAAGATATCCTGTCGGAACCTAATAAAATTTTAAAAGTGAGCGTCAGTCTTGATTTCTCTGTCGGCCAAAAAGAGATTTTGGCGCGCGGGGAAATTGACGGCGTTTCGCGTCTCCGCTGCGGCCGCTGTCTGGAGTTTTTTGACGCCCCTTTTCACGAGGAATTTGACCAGACCTTCCCCATAAAATCAGAAATAATTGATATAATGTATGAAGTGAAACAGGCGCTCGCGCTGACAGAAACTATCGCGCCGGTATGCAAAGAAACCTGCAAAGGGCTTTGCCCCGTGTGCGGTAAAAACAGAAACGAGCATGACTGCGGCTGCAAAGATGAAGCTTTTACTCCGTTCGCCGCGTTAAAAAATTTAAAATAATTAAGGAGTTGCAACAATGCCTAATCCGAAGAGAAAACATACCCGCTCAAGACGTGATTTAAGACGCTCGCAAAATTCAGGTCTGGAGCCGGTAACGCTTGTCGCGTGCTCAAACTGCGGCGCGCTGAGAAAGCCCCACAACATTTGCCCGGCCTGCGGTTTTTATAAAGACAAAGTAGTTTTAGCCGTAGCCAAAAAAGAAAAGCCCGAAGAAAAAAAGTAAGAGCTTTTTATGAGAATAGCTTTGGACGCTGCCGGCGGTGATTTTGGCGCGGAACCTAATATTTTAGGCGCCGCGCAGGCCGCCAGCACATTTGGCTGCGAAGTGATTTTAGTCGGTGACGAAAAAGTTTTAAACGCCAAAATTGCGGCGCTGAATTTAACCGGCGCAAAGGGTTTATCCGTATTCCACGCGCCGGAAATTATCGATATGGACGCGGACCCGGCCAAAGAGTGCCGCTCCAAAAAAGGCGCAAGCGTCGTGGTGGCCGCGCAGCTTGTCAAAGAAGGCAAGGCGGACGCTTTTATTTCCGCCGGAAATTCCGGCGCGACAATGGTCGCCGCGTTGATGAAAATGGGCCGCATTGAGGGCGTTTTAAGGCCGGCTATAGCCGCGCCGCTGCCGCATATCAACGGCGGTTTTACGCTTCTTTTGGACGCCGGCGCGAACACCGAATGCAAGCCGCAGCATTTAATGCAGTTCGCGGTGATGGGTTCGATTTACGTAAGTAAAACTTACGGGGTGAAAAAACCGAAAATCGGCCTTTTGTCTATCGGCGAAGAAGAAGGCAAAGGCAACGTTTTGGTAAAAGAAACTTATCCGCACCTTAAAAATCTTGGCATAAATTTTGTAGGCAATATTGAGGGGCGGGACATTCCGGCGGGCACGGCGGACGTCGCGGTGACGGACGGGTTTACCGGTAATATAGCTTTAAAGTTGGCCGAGGGTTTGGCCAAAAGTCTTTTTACAATGATTAAGAGAGAGGTTATGAAAAACCCGCTTGCGATGTTAGGCATGTGGTTTGCAAAACCCGCTCTGAAAAATATTACAAAAGTGACGGACCCGGACATGGCCGGCGGCGCGCCGCTTTTGGGGATAGACGGCGTGGCGTTGGTTTCACACGGCAAATCCGGGCAGACAGCTATTTTTAACGCCGTTAAAACGGCTAAAAAACTTGTGGAAAGCGGTTTTGTCTTGGAAATTAAAGAGCGCATCGCCGAGCATAAAGAAATTTTTGAAAAACTGGAAGCTCAGAAATAATGAAAAATAAAAACGTAATCATAACCGGCGGGGGAAGAGGAATAGGGTTGGCGACGGCGGAACTTTTCGCGTCACTTGGCGCGAACATAGCGATTTGCGCGGTGGAAGAGGACGAATTAGCTAAGGCCAAAGAGAAACTTTCGTCTTACGGCGTAAAAGTTTACACGCAGTTTGCCGATATCAGCAAAGTTGAAGACGCGCAGAATTTTATAGACGCGGCGGTCCAGTTTTTGGGCGGCGCGGACGTGCTGGTTAACAACGCCGGAATCACGCGTGACAATCTTGCGCTGCGGCTGTCGGAGAAAGACTGGGATTTGGTGCTTGACATAAACCTCAAAGGCGCTTTTTTTACCAGCAAAGCTGTGCTAAAATATATGATGAAGCAGCGCGGCGGCAGCATAATAAATTTAAGTTCCATAGTCGGGCAGATGGGCAACGCCGGTCAGGTTAATTACAGCGCGTCAAAGGCCGGACTTATCGGCATTACAAAAACTCTGGCAAAGGAATTTGCGTCGAGAAATATCAGGGTAAACGCTATCGCGCCGGGTTTTGTTGAGACGGGCATGACGCAGGAATTTAAACCGGAAGTAAGAGAGGCGCTGCTTGACGCGATACCTCTAAAAAGATTTGGAAGTGCGCAGGACATCGCCAAAGCAATATTGTTTTTGGCCGGCGAAGATGCTTCATATATCACGGGGCAGATTTTAGCCGTTAACGGCGGATTATATATCTAGACTGGAGGATAAAATGGCTGTAGAAAATGTTGAAGAGAGAGTAAAAAATATTATCATGGAGCAGCTTGGCGTGGAAGCTGACCAGGTTAAACCGGACGCCCAGTTCGTGAACGATTTGGGCGCGGACTCACTGGACACGGTTGAACTTATCATGGCTTTGGAAGAAGAATTTGACATCGAAATTCCCGACGAAAAAGCCGAGAAAATCAAAACCGTCGGCGAAGCTATAGAGCATATTAAAGCCACCGCCAAAAAATAAATCGTGTACGACGATATTGAAAAAATAATCAATTACACGTTTGTTGACAAAGAATTAATAAAGGAAGCACTCACTCATAAATCGTACGCCGGGGAACAAAGGCGCGTTAAGCATAACGAAAGGCTGGAATTCCTCGGAGACAGTGTTCTCGGGCTTGCCGCGGCGGACCATATTTACCGCTGCCGCCCGGGGGTTGAAGAGGGGGTGCTTTCTAAAGTTAAGTCTTCCGTGGTTTCGCGCAAAAATTTGTTTTTGTGGGCGTCGGCCATGGGGTTAGGAAAATTTTTAAACCTCGGCGCGGGTGAAGAAGCCACCGGCGGAAGGGAACGCGAAAGCATACTCTCCAACGCGATGGAAGCGCTTATCGGCGCCGTATATCTTGACGGCGGTTACGCGGAAGCCAAAAGAATCGTCGACGGGCTGATAGCCGCGCACGAAGGCGAAGAGCCGGGCGCGGACTGGAAAAGCAAACTGCAGGAATACGCGCAGAAAAATTATAAAACGGTTCCGCGTTATGAAATCGTTCAGACGGTCGGTCCGGAGCACGAAAAAATTTTTACCGTCTCCGTTTCAGCCGGCAAAAAAGAGCTGGCGCGCGGCAAAGGCAAAAACAAAAAATTAGCCGAGCAGGACGCCGCCAAAAACGCTTTGGATAATCTTAAAATTTAAAAACAGGCTGTAATTTACGGCCTGTTAAAATCTGCATAATTATGAAAAAACAACTTGCGGCAGCCGGAAATATTGAGAATAAAATATTTTTCATACGCGGCAAAAGCGTAATGGTTGACCGCGATTTGGCCGCGCTTTACGGCGTTACAACCGGCAATTTAAATCTTGCCGTAAAAAGAAATATTGAGCGTTTTCCCAAACATTATATGTTCCAGCTTACAAAAACAGAGTTTGATAACTTGATGTTGCAAAATGCAATATCAAGTTGGGGCGGAACCCGTAAACTTCCTTATGTTTTTACCGAGCAGGGCGTTGCTATGCTTTCAAGCGTTTTAAAAAGCAAACGCGCGATAGCTATTAATATACAAATCATAGATACTTTTATCGCCATGCGGCAAATAGTAAACAGCGGGCGAGTGGACAACAGATTGGAAATTTTGGAAAGAGCGGTATTGTCAACCGATAAACGCGTGGACGATATCCTAGAAGTTTTGAACGCAATGCTTGAGACTGAAGATAAGAAAGAGTCAAAAAAAATAGGTTTTGTGCCGTAATATTCGATATGCTTAAAACACTTTTTCAAAAACATCTCATTGTTACCAGCGCCGTTTTAATGGCGGTTCTTTTGTGCGGACTGGTGGCCTATACTCTTCTCATTAACAACGCCTCTAGCGGAAGTACGGCCCCGGTAACTACTATTCCCGCGGCAAAGACGCCGGACGCTGTCGTCGACGAGTGCATCGGTCTTCTAAAGCAAAAAGATTATGACACTTTCGCGCTTAAAGTAAAAGATTTAAAAGACGTGAACGTATTTAACCAGCAGGGCGAAACGCTGATGAACGCCGCCGTGCGATATAATAATATGGACGCCGCGCAGCTGCTTTACAGCATGAGCGCGGACGTTAATCTTGCAAACCCTAATACCGGCGAAACCCCTCTGATGACGGCCATGCGCGGAAACAATGACTCTATGCTGGAATTTTTAATAGCCGCCGGCGCGAATTTAAACGCCGTCAGCAATTACGGCGCCACCGTTCTTCTTCTGGCGGTTGAAAATAAAAACAGCGTCTGGATAGACCGTCTGATTTCGCGCGGCGCCACGGCGGGCGCGAGCAGCGCCAATCTTCTTACTTATACGGCGCGCGCGAATATGCCCGGCGTCGCCGCGATGTTAAAAAGCGGCATAAGTCCCAATATAAAAGACTCTTCCGGTTTTACGCCGCTTTATATGGCGGCCAGCATGGGAGAGCTTGACATGGTCAAGTGGCTTGTCGGCTACAAGGCGGATTTGGACGCGCCCGTCGGGAACGGCTCCACGCCGCTGATAGGCGCCGCGCGTTACAGAAAGCCGGACGTGGCCGCTTTCCTGATGGACAAAGGCGCGAACGTCAACGCGCGCAACAAAGCCGGCGAAACCGCGCTTTACTGGGCCAGCGTAAACAATATGGTTGACACGGCGACGCAGCTGTTATTGCTTAAGGCGGACGCTACGGTTAAAACCAATTCTGGTTATACTCCTTACCGCGCAGCAGACGAAAGAAAATTCGTCGACATGCTGGCGCTGTTCAAAAAAAATAATATCACTCAGTAAAAACCGCCGTCCGGCGGCTTTTTCCCTAATATATTCGTTCTATACTATATGGGCCGAAAGACCTAATTTGAATTAGGTCCTTCGGCCCTTGTCCGTACGCGCGTTAAATGTAATATTATAGTATGGAAAAAGTATCATCCCGCGTAAAGTCTTTTAGTTATCATTTCAGAAGAATAGTCAGCGTTCTTTTGGCTTTTTCCATTTTCACTTCAACTTTTCCGCAGGAAGCTTTTTCCCAATTAACAGTCGCGCAAAAACCAAATTCGGCGGGCGTAAAATTCTATCAAAACTCAGACGGCACCTGGGATTATGAACTTACCGGCGAAGGCCCGTGGTCCGGCAAAGGCGGCATAAAAAATCTTGCCGGGCGGGAAGACATAATAAAAGCGGCTGTAGAAAACGCAAAAGCTAATGAAAAAGCCGGCGGCGAAGCATGGGCAAAGGAGAAGGGGTTGATGGGGTATGGGGAATATAAAGAGGAGGTAGAGAAGGTAATAGGCGGGAAGGCGGAGGAGGAAATGCGTGGGAGGTACGCGGGATATATCGAAGAGAATAGGATGTTATTGGAGGGGATGAGGGAGGCGAATCCATGGATGAGAGGGGGTATAAAGACGGAAGAGGATTTGGATAAATGGTGGAGGGAATATCTAAGGGAGGAGAAGGAGAGGTTAGATTTGGTAGACGCGGTAAAGAAAGCGAGTATTCCGGGAGGCGGCTTAGTGCGGGCAGGTGCGGGTAAAAAAGGGCAGGAAGACGGGATAAGAAGTGGGCAGGAGGAGAAATTAGAGGAGTTGGTAAAAAGGGAGATATTGTATGTAGGGGAATTAAGGCGGGCGGAATTGAAATATATAGAAGGGAAAGGAGACAAGGGATACGGACCGGGAGAGATAAACGGGCTGGTGGAATTATATGGGAAGATGTGGTTAGGTGAAGGGGAGAGGGAGAGGGGTTTGGAATATTTTAAGAGAGTGGTAAGGGGGATGGAAGGATATTGCAGCAATGATTTAGTGAGCAAAGACACGATAACGTGGGGAGAAGCGAGCAAGAAGAGGGACGGGGTATGTGTAGAGATGAGCAAGGCGTTAATCGGGATAGGGTTATTGGGAGGGGAAGAAGGGGACGGAGAGGTAATAGAGAGCGCGTTAGAGAAATATTATTTAACGCGTAGCGGTGCGTCGGTATTGGTAAACGGGATAAGCGGGTTATTGATGCTGGGAGCGGAGGGTAAAGTGCGTGGGTTCATCCTTGGGCGGGTGGAGAGGGACATAATAGAAAAGGGGTACGGCGGGGGTATGGACGTGCTGTCGTTGAGTGCGTGGGTACCGGCGGTAGGGGACTTGGTAGACGGGAGATACACGAACAAGATAACAGAGCCGGGGAATTATATATTAGGGAACGAAGTATATCTGGAGGGGGTGACGGACAGGAACCAGGAGACGGCGAACGTATGGGAAGACATAGGGGAGATGCTGGCGACTGATCCTGCGACGAAGGGATTGAGTGCGGATATATTGGGGGAGATAAGCATAATAGATTACGGGAGCGGGAAGATAGATATAGAAGGGATAGGGAACAAGCCGCTGATAACGGGGATACTTAGTGCGAAGAGTGTAAGAAGTGGAAAGGTATTGAAAGGGTACGGGAGCGTGGAAGAGGTATATTTAAGGGCGTTATATAACACGAGGTGGAGCGATTTATCGGAAAAGGCGGAAAGGCGGTTGAAGAACAAAGCGGTAGAATTATATGAATATTACGGGGGAACAGGGAGCAGGCCGGGCTGGATGGTTCCGGCAACATACAACGACAAAAAACAGCAGTCGGCAGAAAGATATAAGCGAGCAGCGGATATGGCGCGGGCGGGAGATTTAGTAATAGCGGCGATAAGTGTGGTGGCGATAGGGGTAAGTTTAGGGAAAAGCCTGATAAACGGGATACAATTAATAAAAGCGGCAAAAGCGGCGGGAGTGGTAGGTGATATATGGACAGAAGGGGTGGTGAATATAAGAGCGCTGGACGCGTACCGTGCGCGGGTGTGGGGAGTGGAAGGGACGGGATTGGTAAGAGGGAGCCGGGCGGCGTTTGCGGCGGACGCGAGTCTGGGTACGGATATGATGGCGAGCAGACTGCCGGCGCCATTATATAGAGAGCCGGAAGTACTGATAAATCCGAAAGGACTGACATATGCGGGAGGCAAAGCGGGAGGGCCGGAAGTAATTAAAAATACGGTAAACCGAGGCATAATAAGAAGCGGCCGTCCGCAGGTACCGCAAAAGATGTTCGGCGAAAATATCGGCGGGATAAAAACGGAAACTGCGGCGTGGAAAGACGCCGGAAGCAAGACGGCAGCGGACGCTGAATTTGAGAAATTTTTAGAGAGGAGCGGATATCATAAAGAGTACAGTCCCGACGGTAAAATGTACCGTTACGTCAGAGAAAGCTGGGCGGTAGAAAAACCAGAAGAGTGGACGAAGATGGAATTACGCGGCAATCTGAGGGCCAAAGAACTGCAGCTTGAAAAAGAATATTTATCAAAGAACGGTTTGGAAATAGAAACAAGCGGCAACGGGAAATATTTCAGATATGCAAAACCGGCAAACGCGCCGTCTAAGATAATGCTCGATTTAAGGAAGAACGTCGTGGTATGGGACAAAGAAGGCCAAATCATGACGTATGAGCTTGACGGTAAAATCTATAAATATGACGCCAGATACGACGGGAATATAGCGGCGGGGACTTTGGCGGACGATGATGTCGCCGCGCTGCACCGCCGCGTGAATAATCCAAAAGATCCGTTGAGGCGGCAGTACAAAAACGTTAACGGCCGTTTAGAATTAGCGGCTAAAGACGAGCTTGGCGTGGTGAAAGAGACATTCGGGCTGAGCAAAGGTAAAACAGCGCGTACGGAAGAGTTTGTATTAGACGGCGGTCTGGATGAAATGTCGGCGGGTAATATTGGTCGCGTTACGCTGCCGGTAAAATCAAAAAGGCCGCAGGTAATAAAAGCGGTAAATATGCTCGGGGACGCGTCGGTGGCAGCGGCGTCGTTCGTCGCGCCGATGAACGACGCGGCGGCGGTTACGCGCGTGGAAGCGCCGACAGCGGTGGTAAGAGCGGCGGAAGTGCCAAACGCTTTTGACGGTGTAAAATTAATAAAGCCGGAAGGATTGGGAAATGTAAAAATATCATCCGGCGCGGACATGCTGCGCGATGTTTTTAAAACAGAATTCGGCGAGATGGGCAGCAGTCTTATAAGAAACACGTCGGAGGGAGCGGGTTTTGAATTAGGCAGAGGCAACTACGCGGGATTTGGCGCGGGGAGCATGCTGTGGAACACGTTTGTATACGCGCCGCTAAAAACGTTGAACCTGCTGAAAACAAATAAAACGGCAAGTACCAAACAAATAATAAAAGCCATACAGCAGACGCAAAATATTAATGCGGAAAACAAAAACATAATAACAGGGACTTCTTCTCAACCGGTAAATAATACAGCGGAACAAACAACAAAATCCGCGAGACCTGTAATAGCCAAACAACTAACGTTCCCGACGGCGGAAGAAGCTAAAGAGAAAATGAGCGGATATATGTATCTGTTCGGCAGGAAAATTTATGACGACAGATTTTCCTTGGAAACAAATCCGCTAACCCGCCTGACGGCAACAATAAGCCGGGAGATTGACGGTAATATTCAAACTCCGTTTGCGGCCGTTTCAGTTTTCCCCTTTTTTGAGGCGTTATCAAAAAATAAAAGTGTTTCTGAAAAACGTTTAAAAGACACTCTGGCGTATATCATAAAATCCGCCTATGATGATTTTGAATACGAGTTATTTAAAAACCACGAAGAAGCCGTTATGGCCAGCTATTTAATAGAAGACGAGCGTTTCCTGAATCTTCTTCTTGATTATCTGGACGAAGTTTTGGTGTCCGACAGATTAAACGCGGAAGAGAAAGAAATTTTCAAAAAAGCATTTCTTGAAGGATTAAGCAAGGCGTCCGCCGGCCCGAGAGTCCAAATAGCCGTCGAACAAAAGCGGAATCAGAAAAGCGGTTTCTTCACGCGCTTTCGTTTTGACCCGGATAAAGTAATATGGAACCCGTTCGGCGGCTTCTTCTCGTATGAGCCTTCCGCGGGCGATATTTATGATTACATGCAGATTATAATGGACGCCAAAGGCGGCGGGTATGAAGGAGTATACGTAGCCTATCCCGAGTTTTTTAAAGACGTAAGAGACAATGCTTTAAAAGGGATGCCCGCCGGCGACCAGGTCTATATCCAGGATGCGTTGAGCGAAGCGTCCTATAACGCGGCGCGCGTTATCGTCGAAAACGCGCAGTCCGGCAACTGGCGGCCAAATCCCGTGACTTCCGTTCTGTATGATGAACTTAAAAAATCATTGAATAATAATAAATATCTTTCCGACGGAGCCAAAACAAAATTCCAGGAAGAATTGGTAGAACGGTTTACGGATAAAGTAACGCAGGGAGATTTATTAGGCTCGGTATATTCTAAAGCGGCGGACAAAATCGTCGACGACGCGGCTGAATCTTTGGGAAGCAGGTTCAGCCCGGACGCCCGTATTTTGGCGCGCGTGCTGTTTTATAAAGCGATGGGGGCGTCCGACAATCTGCAGGAAATTTATCAGAACTCCAGAAAATTAATCACGTCAAACACTTATTTGAACGCGGAACAAAAATGGAAACTTTTGCAAAGCCTGAGTGAAGAAATAACGCACATGCAGAAAGGCGTTAACGATAATAAAATTGAAACTTACGGCAGCGGCAGCAGCATTCTTCCGATGAACGGTTTAGACTTTGAGCTGATGGGAAAGTTTATTGGGAATATTTATAAGAATATTAAAACCGCTTACAGTAATGCTAAATATTCCGCCGCCTTAAAATTTTTCTCAAGCGCGGACTGGGGAAAATATCCCGAAAAATTTGACGGACATTGGCAGGCTTTGAACGCGCAGGAAAACGAATGGTTCACGTTATGGCTGAAAACACGGGACACGGCCATTGAGAAAAGGCTTGAAAATATTCACAAAATCCAAAAAGAAGTATGGAGCAAGGTGCAGTTAAACCGGCAAAATCATTTTGACCGCTTTAACCAAACACTGGACCAAAGGGTAGAAGATTTGAGACACGCGGTAGATTTGCAAAGTTATGAATATGATAAAAAACTGGCAAAGCCTAACTATTGGTTTGGCGTAGGGCATGAGACTTTCCAGGACGCTGTTTCAATGGATTTCTTCAATCATTTAAAATCTTATAATTCATCCGCGGACAAGTTGCGGGCCGAAGCGCTCCAGCTTAAAGAAATCGGCGGAGAAAAATGGTTTGAAGAGGTAAACAAAAAAATAGAAAGCATATTTGACTACAACCGTAATAAATGATCCGTCGCTGAACCTAAACGGGAAGAACAGCTTCCCGCTGCCCGGAAAGGAGTATATTTAAAATCCTATGATCCAAAAGAAAGAAGCTTGACAGAGCAAGACGCCCGTAATACTAAGAGAGCCAGCGTTGTTCTGAACGGTAAAAAGATATTAATAATAGACGACGACGTTCGGGAAGAAGAAGCATTCAAATACGCGGACACAAGACAGGCCACCAATAAATCCGAGGGATTAACCATGCTTCAAAAGGCTGTAGATGAAGGAGTGCCTTACAGTTTCATTCTTCTGGATTATCAGTTACATGATGAAAAAATGGACTATGTGGATTTTGTAAATGAGGCAAAAAAAATATCGCCCGGAATTTTAGTGATAGGGTATAGTACGGGTTTCGGGTGGAAAGATGAAGACTTATCTGTACTTGATGCAGATACGGATAAAATGTTAGGAGATAATTTTTTTAATTTTATAGAAGAACGTTTAGGTATTACCGCTAAGCAAAAAGAAAGACCTGTTATAGATTACGGCCATAAAATTTTAGATACTAAACTTCCTGCGGGAAGCAAGCCATCCGCCGCGAAAATACAAATGTTTGTAAGAGAATACAATAGATTTAATTCCTCTCTTGACCGCGTTGAGCCGGACGGAGCCCTTTCAGAAGTTGCCAGAACAGAGAATTATATTAAATACCTGTATTCAAAACAGTGGGAAAATCTGCAAAACCTTATACGTGACGGACAGAGGGACGAATTTATTTATAACGCGATGTTTTATTTAAACGAGCTTCCTTCAAGAGACAGAGACGTGCGGTTGTTTAGTGGTCTGAACCGGTTTGAGGAAACAAAAAATATTCTGTTTTCCACAGTAGCGTCAGAGCCTGAGTTTGGAAAGGACGGGAAGAACAGGTTACTTTCCGAGTTAGACGTGATTTTAAATTTTGACACATACTATCCGATAACTATATACGAACTGGACTTAATGAAGCGGGCATTTGAAGATACTTTTCAGAGTTCAGAGGATAATAAACGCCTTGCAAAAGAGGTAAAAAACATTTCCGAACGTTTGAATAAAGTAAGTCCGGTCTTAACAAATAAGTTCAATAAAGAAGAGTTAATTAGTCCCAACGATATTTTCTATGCCAGAGCCGATATTTTGGATGATATACAGTATATTAAATCCATGCTGCTTGGTATTTGGTTAAGTAAAGACTTAGATATTTTATCACGTGAAAAAGTGGATAAAATTTTAAATATTAATGACCGTTTGTCGAAAGAATTTCCGTATGCTTTACCGGATATATGGGAATATACGACAGGATGGCCGGTTTTCCTGAAAAAATATGTAGAAAATTCTGACTTTGTTGTGGATGAACAGGAAAGAAACTATGACCCGCTGGCTTTTTTCGATAATCCTTTATGGCGTCAAGAGAAAATAGCAATTATAGAAAGAATGCTTGAGAGATTGAATTCAAAGTTAAGGGGGAGTCAGGATACGGATGCCGCGCTTAGAAAGAAAATGGATAAAATTTCTAAGCAGGCGACTAATTTTCTTTATAACTATTACTATGCCGCGGCGGATAAGCTTTACAAAGCGGAAGTTGAAGGCCGTCCGATAGACGCGGCCAAAGCAAAGACCTATTATAATTTAATCCACTACCAGCGCGGCATGATAAAGTATGAAGGCCGGCGCTTCACCGCCGCGTCGGACAAACTAATTTCAAATATTTTTGAAATAGACAAGACTTTGAAAGGGAATAGAAATTATAGAGATATCATAGATGAAATGAGGTCTATGACGCCGGATTTTCCGTCTGTTGAATCTCTTTCCGTCCCCGGCGGCAAAAGCGGATATTTTACCACGGGCGGTTTGACGCCGGAAGGAATTGAAAATTTGTTCGCCGGCGCGGGTGGATTTATTAAAGGGCTTCTTCTCCCTCTTATCGGAAACAGATTGCCCGATATTCAAACGTCTGTTCCTGTTCCGATGGAGAATTCTGCGGCTTCTGTTCCTTTGCAGAAATCCGTCGGGCCGTTGCAGTCTGCACCGCCGGTTTCTGCTCCTGTAGAAAATTCCGCGGTTTCTACCGCTTTGCAGGAATCCGCCGCGCCGCAACAGTACGCGCCGCCGGCTTATCTTTCATCCAAGTCTAAAAATACTCTTGAGCAGGAAAGGGATATCGCCAGCGTTTCCCCGGAAATAAGAAAAAAGGCGGAGGCCGCCACTTTTGCGCTTGTCACTCATAAGGGCACTTCGTTTGCCAATCTCACTTTGGTTGAGTTTGAAATAAATAATAAAAAAGAAAAATATCTTGTGACCAGTGCTCACGCGGCGGATTTGGACGATATGGCGTTTGTCAGACCTAAGAATTGGCAGAAAGGAGACCTGCCTTTATTAGTGAAAGAATTTTTAAGGATACCCGCGTTAGACATAGTTCTTTTCAGCGTACCGGAAGAATTGGACGGAGTGGAGCCGCTCAAAGCCAGCGAAATTCCTGTTCAGAACGGCGACAAAGTGTACAGTCTCAGCGTACATAATGATAATGAAAGCGCGGGGCATATTCAAGACATATTCAGCCCCGGCGGCATACTGAGTTCTTTGTGGGCCGCGGAAATAGGCACCTGCGGCAGCGCCATGTTAAATTCAGACGGTCAAGTTGTAGGCATACGTAATAAGAAAACGCAGCACTCCGGCCTTTCTAAATATTTTTCTCTGCCCACGGGGGATTTTTTCCCTGAAGACGCGCCTGTGGGCGTTATTTCCGACTATATTAAATATAAACTTTACGGCATTGACAGTTCCCGGCCGGTATACGTCTTAGGCCAGCGCGCTTTTGATATCAAAACAAGCCAAAGCCTGAAGGACGGATATATTTATTGGTATGACGAAGACGGGACAATTATGGCGAAGGGCCCCAACAGAGCCTTAATTGCGCCTGAATATAAACTTGTAAATAATCTGGAATCTTTGCTGCTCCTGGAAGATGATTTTTATAAGAACGGGAATTACGGGATAAAGCTTGTCTTAAAAAACGACAACGGCTCCGAAGATAAAATAGATATAGTCATTAAAGGCGGAAAAGTAATAAAAGTTACAACTCCCGCGCTGAAAGAACAGGCCGCGCCGCTTTCCGCCCCGGCGGAAAATTCCGCGGCCGGACAAAATATTTTTAATCTGAAAAACGACGGGCCGTTATACATGTTTGATATGGACGGCACAATAACGCCGGACCATGCGCCCATGACGGAAAATACCGCGGCGTGGCTGCGGGAGTTTGTCAAAACTCACAACGTCTTTATAGTAACCGGCACTAATTATGACCATGTGGTTACGCAAATCCCGGCGGATATTATAGATAATCTTTCCGGCGTTTATTCGTCGATGGGCAATGAGCTTCACGTTCAAAACCGGGTTATATACAGCAAAGCGTTTGCCGGCGCTCCAAATTTATCCGACGCGTTAGACGCCTTACTCAAAGACAGCGGCTGGACCGGCGCAAGATACAACGAACATACAAAAACCGCGGCGGGGGAAATTATTTTCAATGTCGCCGGCCTAGACGCTCCGGCGGAAGTTCTGACGGCTTATAAGGATTGGGACGCGCGGACCGGTGAGAGAGCGGATTTTGCAAAGCGTCTCTCCGCGCAGTTTCCGAATCTGAATGTAGTTTTACCCAAGAGCGGCAATATAGTTATACGCGACAGTTTTGACGGTAAAGAAACCGCCTTAAAACACGCGCGCGGAATTTTACCGGACCGAAAAATAATTTATGCCGGGAACGAAGAACAGGCCGGAGGCAATGATTACGGCGCGGCGCAGTTTCTGCAGCAGCAGGGCAATTCGGAAATATATAAAATATCTTCCGCGGAAGAAATCCCGGCAACGTTTGCCAATCCTTCGTCCTCCGCGCAAAACGCGGACTTAAAAAACATAAACAAGAGCTGGTCAAAATTTACGCTGTTCCGTTTGTCGGAAAACATAAAAGAGTTTAAATCAAATCTCCCTAAGCACGGTTTCAAATATGCCGCCGGCCTGTTTTTTACCAGAACGGCAAGATGGGCCGCCCAGACCGCCGTGGATTTTTACAGGCATCGTTATGAACCCAGAGAAAATTATCCCAGGATTGCGGCGGACGGCTATGAGTTAAATATTGCGGATTTGCAGTCCAGCCCGTACGCGTCGTCGGTTTTTTATTCCCCTAAAAAAACGGCCAGCGGTTTTGTAGTTGAATATAAAGGCAAAGTCTACGGTTTGGCATCAGGGCACGTTTTCCCTTTCCCGGGCAGAACTGAGACGATAAAATCTCTTTCGGGAAAAGAGTATAAGGTTAAAGTTCTGGCCAGCGGCAGCCCGTATACTTTACAGGCCGGCGTGCCGGATATAGCGGCGCTGGAACTGCCGCCGGAGGCGCTGGCGGATTTTAAACCTCTGCCGCTTGCGGATGAAGACGTTAAAGCAGGCGATACGGTTGATTCCCCGGGTTTTGTAAAGCAGGATATAAGCATGGTCCCGTACTTTATAAATAACCGCATCGTGCTTTCGAATGATGGCTCAAAACTTATTACTTCCTATAATTTTAAAGACTTCTTCGTGGGTTTTTGCGGTTCTCCGCTGGTGCTGGCGCGGGAGGGTACTGTCGTCGGGTTACACAAAGGCAGTTATTATGACAGAAAAAACAGCCTTGCCGTAAATCTTACGGTATTAAAAAATTTCCTTGATTATGTGCAGACCGGCGCTGCGCCGGATTATACAATTACTCTCGCCGGCGGCGGCACGCACGCTATTCCGTTTAATAAAGTCGTCCGCCTGAGCAAAGACGCCGAACAAAATATTAAAAATTTACAGGCGCAGTCACAGACTTCCGCGCCGGCAACTCCGGCGCAGACTCTGCCTCCGCCGGATTATCTTACCTCTAAATCTGAAAAGACTCTTGAGCAGGAAAGGGATATCGCCGACATTTCCCCGGAAATAAGAAAAAAGGCGGAAGCCGCCACTTTTGTTCTTACCGCTGATAAAGAAGGTCACGCGTTTGCCAATCTGACTTTGGTTGAGTTTGAAATAAATGGTAAAAAAGAAAAATATCTGGTGACCAGCGCGCACGCGGTGGAAAATGGGAAGCCGGCGTTTTTCAGACCTAAGGATTGGCATAAAGGGGACGTGCCTTTACAAGCGGAAGAATTTTTAAGGATAGACGCGTTGGACATAGCTCTTTTTACCGCGCCGAAAGAACTGGAGGGAGTGGAACCGCTCAAAGCCGCCCAAACGCCAGCCAAGAACAACGAAAAGGTGTACAGCGTCAGTTTTGTACCCCGCAAAGAAGAAAGCACAGGATATATTAAAGATATCTCCAGCCCAGAAGGTATACTTAGTTCTTTATGGGCCGAAGGAGGCACCTGCGGCAGCGCCATATTAAATTCGGAAGGAGACGTTGTAGGCATACGTAATTATGCAAGATTTCATCCCGGTCTTTCTAAATATTTTTCTCTGCCCAATGTGGATTTTTTTCCTGAAGACGCGCCTGTGGGTATTATTTCCGATTATCTTAAATATAAACTTTACGGCATTGACAGTGCGCGGCCGGTATACGTCTTAGGCCAGTACGTTTTTGATATCGCGACAAGCCAAAGTATACTAACCGGACCTGAGGGGACAAGGATTGTTAGTAAGCCCAATGGAACGCAATTTTCGTTTCAACGTAAAGTTATAAATAATCTGGAATCTTTGTGGAGTCTGAATAACGATTTTTATAAGGATAAAGACCTCATGATTGTTATCTTAAAAAATAGCGATGGTTCCAAAGAGAAAATAAATATAGGAATTAAAGACAGTAAAGTAACCGGGGTAAATAAAAATCAGCTCTTGGACGCGCCGCCCGCAACAGCACCGGCGGCCGTAAATAAGTCCTGGGTGGAACGGCAAAAAGACAATCTTGCAAATTGGCTGGAAAATAAATTTACGTTAAGATTTTTAGACAGCGGCAACGGGAAAACGGCGGCGGACATTACTGTAGATAATAACTACGCGGAAAATAAAACTCTGTTGCAGGATAAAACTTTTATAGTAGTCACTCAGGACAAAAGCGGGGCGGATAATATAATCAGCGCTCTGCAAAAGTACGTCCCGCCGGAGCAGATAAAATATTTTCCCGGCGTGCGTCCCGCAGTAAGATATTTTATTTCTAATGACAGAGTTCCCGTGGAGAAACTGGTTGTCCTGACGGATATGAATTTTGACGCCGAGGACACGTTTGAGCAGCACGGCAGTTCTCTTATGAACTTTAAAAAAGAGAGCCAAGAAATTCCCGTCATCATTATAAATCCCGGGCGTTCGCAGTTGCTTGAAAAGTTTTTTGAGCAGGGATACGACGGTCTTTTGTCCGGCGGCGGCGCGGCGGACGATATAGCCGCGTTTATAAAAGACAAAAATTTAAAACCTTCCCAAATGCCGCAGGCAAAAATGTTTACGCCGGAAGAGCTGGATGTTATACGTTTTCTTGAGCAGGATGATTTGAGTAAAGAAAATCTGAAAGATATACGCGCTAATGACGACAAACTACAAGATATAATTTATAACTTTTCCGACAAAGTAGAGAATGACCAAAACCCGTTTACCCTGCTGATGTACGGCAAACTTTACGAATTGCAGCACGGTATACAAGACCGTCTGGCCGCCTTAGCCCAAAAAGAATTAGCGGAAGACACGGCGGCAAAGCCTAAATCTTCTCCTTACCAAAATCTGGGATTTATCGCCTTTGACCCGCAGGCCAGCGCGGAACGGTGGCATGCCGGCACGCTGAAATTTTTTGACGTAATAAAAAATTTATTTATCCCTGCGCCGGCGGTTATGAGATTTGCCGCAAGCGTCGGTTTTGCTTCGGCGCCCGTACAAACAATTCCTTCGGCCGTCGTCATGGGAATGCCAGGAATTTCATCTGCGCAGCACGCGGCTAAAAGAACAAAATATTTTTGGGACGACATTGACGAAGTCATAGCGCGGCTGGAAAGTTTAAACAGAATGCCGGATTGGAATAATTTCGCCGAAAGAGAATTATATTACGACGTCAACAGCTTACAAAGCGGCGATATATTAAATCTGTCTCTGCAACAGAAGACAAAACTCAACAAGCTTATTGAAAAATATAAAACCGCCGCCGCTTTAGCCGCCGCGCCAAAAAATAATAAGCCGGACGGCGTGTCCTGGTCCGAAAGATTAGCGGCCGCCCAAGCTAAGGCCGCGTCCGCGGCGTATGCCGTTAAAATAGCGTCGTCGCCCGCCGAAGAAGATAAACTTGTAAATGAATTTAATGATTTTATCTCCGAGCACGACAGAATGCCCAGTCCGAAACAGCCGGGCGAAAAAGGTTTGTATTTAAGAGTTTACCGCGCTATGAGAGATACTAAAAATCCCGCGCGCGCGCAGAAATTAAAAAAGATTTGGGACGCCAATATTTCCAAATCCTACCATTCTGAAAAGAGGCTGCAAAACAGCCGCGCGGATATTGAGCAGACGATACGGGAATTAACGGCGTTCGTCGAAGCCAATAAAAAATTTCCTCCCGCGAAAAGCAGTTTATATTTAAAAAGCATGAGAATCAAAAACGGTATAAGGCAGGGGGTAACGCCGGATGATATCAGCGCGGTGGAAAAACTGTGGCGTATTGATTTTGACAATACAATCGCGGAGCTGGAAGCTTACACTTTAACATATCATCAATTGCCGCAGAACCATACAAAATATCAGAATTTATATGAAAGAGGGCTGGCGCTTAAAGAGGGGAGAGTCGAGTCCGCGTCCGAGGAGCAGGTTAAAAAAGCGCGGGATATCTGGGATAAAACGGCAGCGCTGCAAAACGAAGAAAAAATAAAAAAATTAACGCAAAAATTAAAAGATTTTATCGCCAAATATAAAAGGCTGCCTAACGATTCCGTCAAAGGCAGCGCGGAAAGCAAATTTTATACGGCGCTTTATATCGTAAAAAATAACGAGAGCGGCATATACACGGCGGAGCAGCTGGCGGAATTAAATCAAATGTGGGATGAATATTGGCATATCGCGCGTACTAACGTAGTGGCGGAAACCATCAAAAAATTGGAAGTATTTACGGCGGCGAACAACAGGCTCCCGGACGGCCGCAAAAGCGACGAATGGGGCTTATATAATTCCGGGCTGGCGATTAAGAACGGCGAGACCAAGTCCGCAACCGCAGCGCAGCAGCAGTATGTGTCCGACATTTGGGATAAATACGCGATGCGCCGCAAAAAAACTGACGCTCCAGAGAAAACCGCGTATGCGGCCGCCAACGCCGCCGGCAGCGGTTTAACTCTCAAAGAAAAACCTGTAAAATATTCCGCGGCCGGCCGCGCGGCAGATGATTTTGTTATAAAAATGCCCGCTGAAGCAAAACCGTCGGAAACAGTTCCCGTAAACGGCGGCGGCAACGGTAAATCTGAATATATCAGGAGCAACGGAGATATTGAAACGATTATCGCGCGGCTTGAGGATTTTACCGCGGCAAAAGGCAGAATGCCGTTATGGGAAAACGCAGACGAAAGAGATTTTTATTATGATATATCCGGCATAAAGAACGGGACTATTTACGCGACTAGCCAGCAAATTGCAAAAATCAGGAAAATTTCCGAAGTATATAACCATACCGCCGCGCCGGCGGACAACGGCAAACCATCGGAGAAAAAACCGTGGTCAGAGAGACTGGAAAATGGCAAGGCTAATAAAACCGCGGCCGCGCTCTCTTCCGCCGAACCTGTGTCTAAAATCATATCTGTTGCACCCGCCAGCGCGGCCGCGTCCCCTTCCGTCAAACCTGCGGCTGCCGTCACAATCGATAAACTTGTAAAAGAACTCAATGATTTTATATCCGCACACGGCAGACTGCCAAGCTCGGAACAGCCGGGCGAAAAAGGTTTGTATTTAAGAGTTTACCGCGCTATGCGAAATACTGAAAATCCGGCGCGCGCCGCGCGGTTACAAATAATCTGGGACGAAAATATTTCCCAATCCCACTATTCTGCTAAAAGGCGGCAAAACGGCGGCGATACAGTTGAGCAGGCAGTGCAGGAATTAACGAAGTATGTTGAGCTTAACAAAGAATTTCCGCCCGCGCACAGCAGCTTGTACTTAAAAAGCATGGCGATAAAAAGCGGCCGAAGAAAAGAGGCCACGCCGGAGCAGATAAGCGCGGTGGAAAAACTGTGGAGGATTGACCATGACAACACCATTGCGGAGTTTGAAGATTACGTCTCAAAATACGGCAAGATGCCGCAGCTTCTTACTGAAAGCCAGCCTTTATATTTGAGAGCGTTAGCGCTTAAAAACGGAAAAACAGTGTCCGCGTCGGCGGAGCAGGTGCAGAAAATGAAGGATGTATGGGACAGCTCCCTCGCGCGGCTAAACGCCGAAAAAATAAATAAGTTAACGGAAGATTTAAAAAATTTTATCGCCGCAAACGGAAGACTGCCAAGGGATTTAGAAAAGGGAAGCGATGAAAGCCGTTTATATCACGCCGTTTATGTCGTCGTAAACAGAGCCAGCCCGTACACGGCGGAACAGCTGGCTGAAATAAAGGACCTTTGGGATAAATACTGGTATATAGCGCGTCCTAACAGCGTAGCCGAAAGAATTAAAAAACTGGAAGAATTTACGTCGGCTCACGGCCGTATGCCGGATAACCGCAAAAGCGGCGAATGGAGCTTATACAGCGCCGCGCTGTTAATTAAAAACGGCGTCAATAAATCCGCAAGCGAAGAGCAACGCAAACATGTAGCAGAAATTTGGGATAAATATGCTGTACAGCACAAAGCGGACGGAGCTAAGCAAAGCCCGGACGCGGACGGCAATGCCGCCGGCGTTAATTTAACGTCCGCGGAAGAGCCCGCCAAATATTCCGCCGCCGCGCGCGCGGCGGATGATTTTGTCATAAAAATGCCCGCCGCGGAACCGCTTCCCGAAGTAAAAACTCAAGAAAAAATACCGGATAATGACAATGTCCCGCCGCAAAATCTGCCGCCGCCGGCTTATCTTTCTTCCAAAGCCGAACAGAGTCTTGGGCAGGAAAGAAATATTGACGACATTCCCATTGCGATAAGAAAAAAAGCGCAAAACGCCACTTTCGTTCTTGTCACTTCTTCGGATATCAGTACCTCAATCGCCAATATCTCATTGGTTGAATTTGACATAAACGGTAAAAAAGAGAAATATCTCGTGACCAGCGCCCACGCGCTGGAGCCGGGGGAACTTGCGTTTTTCAAACACAGAAACTGGCCGAAAGACGCCCAGCCTATATACGCGAAAGAATTTTTGAGAATAAACACGTTGGATATAGTTCTTTACACCGTGCCGGAAGAACTGGACGGAGTGGAGCCGCTAAAAGCCAGCGGAATACCCGCCGGGAACGGCGATAAAGTGTACAGTATCAGCGTGCATAATGATAACAAAGAAAGCGCGGGACATATTCAAGACATATTCAGCCCCGGCGGCATATTGAGTTCTATGTGGGCGGAAGAAGGAGGCGGCTGCGGCATTGCCATGTTAAATTCGGCGGGGGAGGTCACAGGCATACGTAATCATAAAACGGTTCACCCCGGTCTTTCTAAATATTTTTTCCTGCCGACGGAGAGTTTGTTTCCCGAAGACGTGCCCGTGAGTCTTATTTCAGATTATCTTAAATATAAACTTTACGGTATTGACAGTCCGCGGCCGGTATACGTCTTAGGCCAGCACGTTTTTGATATCCTGATAAGCCAAAGCGTAACTGACGGATATATGGCTTGGTATGACAAAAACGGGAAAAAGAGTGAGTCCGGCGCCCACAGAACGCAGCGCACGCAGGGATATAAACTTATAAATAATCTGGAATCTTTGTGGAAACAATTAGGCGAGGGTTATCCAAAATACGAAATAGAACTTACCTTAAAAAACCGCGGCGGTTCCGAGGAAGAAATAAGTATAGAAATTAACGGCGGCAAAGTAACAGGACTAAAGAAAGAAAACTTAGGAACTGAAAATCAGCCGCAAAATACGCGTTTCGATAAAACAGCTCTAAAATCAAATGCCCCAATTTCCGCAGGCCGGTATACTTATTCTTTATTGCCTCCTTTCAATATCTTGTGGTCCGCGGCTGAATTTATATATAAGAAAATATCAGCTTTAAGAACGCGCGGAGATAACACGCGGGCCGCCGCGGCGCAGACGGAAGAAATGTTTTCGGCTCCGGCGGCGGAAAAGCCCGCCAAATACGTTCCGGACTCGCGCGCGGATGATATTTCGGCCGTAACAAGCGCGCCGGTTTTGCGGGAAGAAGAAACTTCCGCGCAGGCTCTGCCGCCGCCGGATTATCTTACCTCAAAATCTGAAACAAGTATTTGGCAGGAAAGGAATATTAACGGCATTTCCCCGGAAATAAGAAAAAAGGCGGAAGACGCTGTTTTCATTCTTCATAGTTCCGGCGAAGCGTGGGCCAATATCACATTGGCTGAATTTGAGATAAAGGATAAAACGGGTAAAACGGAAACAAAAACATATCTTGTGACCGCCAATCATGTAGTAGTTTCGGGCGAACCCGCGCTTTTCAGGCCTAAAAATTGGCAGAAAGGGGAACCGCTTTTACACGCGGAGGAATTTTTAAGAATACCGGAATTGGACATAGCTCTTTTCCAGGTGCCGGAAGAATTGAAGGGAACGGAGCCGCTCAAAGCCGGCGAAACGCCCGCCAGGAACGGCGACAGAGTGTACAGCGTCAGCGCCCTTAATCATGGAAAAGAAAGTTCGGGATATATCAAAGATATAAACGGCACCGCCGGCATACTGAGTTCTCTGTGGGCCGACGGAACAGGCACCTGCGGCAGTCCCATGGTAAATACGGAGACGGGAGAATTAGAGGGTATTCGTAACGCTAAAATGGAAGCCCCCGCTCTTTCCAGGCACTTTGGTCTGGACGCGAACGATTATTTCTATTTTCCTTATGACGTGCCCGCGTATATTATTTCCGATTATATCAGTTATAAACTTTACGGAGTTGACAGTTCCAGGCCAGTGTACGTCTCAGGTCAAAAAGTTTTTGATATTAAAACAAGCCAAAGCGCAGAAGACGCCGTTATGCGGTTTGAAGGAAAGGCCGTTCCTAAAAGAGGCATAAAGCTTGTGAATAATCTGGAAAGTTTGTGGGGGCGGCTGGGTAATAATCAGGATTTTAAAATAGAAGTTACCTTAAGAAACAGCGGCGGCTCCAAAGAAAAAATAAATATAGAAATTAAGGACGGAAAAGTAATCAATAACAGCCGCGCCGTCGCGCCCGCGGTTACCAAAGCGGATGAAGAAAAATCCAATTCATTCCAGAATCTTGGAATAGCCTTTAACCAACAGGCCCGCGCGGAACAGTGGGCCGCTGACACGTGGAAATTTCTGGATATAATAAAAAATCTGTTTTTGCCTGTGCCCGTGATTGCTAAATTTGTCGACGGCGGCGGTTTTGCGGAAGCGTCTGCGGAAACTGCCTCTTCTGTTGAAGCTCCGGTTGTGCGGAATACGGCTAAAAGGACAAAATATTTCTGGTATGACATTGATGAGGTTATTGAGCGGCTTGAAAACTTGGGCAGAATGCCGGCGCGGGAAAATCCGAAAGAAAAAGAATTATATTACGATATCAACAGTTTAACAGGCGGCGAGGTATTAAACATAACTCCGCAGCAGAAGTCAAAACTCAATAAGCTTATTGAAAAATATAAAAATCCCGCCGCGGCTTCAACATCCGCGCCGAAAAATAATAAACAGTACGGCCTGACGTGGGCCGAAAGGCGGAAGGCAGTTAAAGCCAAAGCCGAAGAGAGGGCCTTAGCCGCGGAAAAGGAAACGAAAACCATAGAGGCAGCGCCTGCGGCGTCTCCCGTCAAAGAAGACGGAATTTTGGCGGAACTTAATGAATTTATAGCCGAAAACGGCAAACTGCCCGGCCCTAAACACCTTGGTGAAAGAAGTTTATATTTAAGACTTAACCGCGCGATGAACAATGAAAAAAACCCTGAACTTGCCGCGGCGATAAAGAAAATATGGGAAGATAATAAATCCAAATCTTATCAGACTGACGCATACAAACACAGACATGATAAACAGATTGAGCGGACGGTGCGGGATTTAAAAAAATACGTCGAGACTAACAAAGATGTCCCTCCTTTTGGCACAGCTTTAAATTTAAGAAGTTTAGATATAAAAAGCGGAAGGACAAAGTCCGCTACCGAAGAACAGATAGCCGAGGTAAAACAACTTTGGACTGTTACCTTAGACAATAATATTAAAGAGCTGGAAGATTTTACCGCGGAACACGGCCGCCTTCCGGACAGCAACAAAAAGGAAGAGCGCGCTTTATACGCCAAAATGAACGCGCTTAAAAAAGGGGACGTGGTTTCCGCTTTGCCGGAGCAGATAGAAAAGACTAAGGCCCTATGGGATAAATATTCCGTTCCGCCCGGACGAAAAAAAGCCGCTCCCGAAAGCGTTTCGCCGGCGGCGGAGCAGACAGAGAAGACTAAAAAGCCGCGTACCAAAAGAACTGAGGAAGATATAGATAACATAATAGAAAAGACAAGAGAATTTGCCGAAAGCAACGGCAGGCTGCCAAATACTAATATTAAGGGCAGCGAGGAGGACGCTTTATATAACGCCGCCCACGGGATTCTGGCGGGACTCGGCGCGACATCGGCTACGGAGAAACAGTTAGCCGCGCTGCAGGCCATATGGGACAAATATAAAAATATCGCGCGTGTAGCCGGCGTCGCGGAAACCATTAAGGAACTTAAACAGTTTATGTCCGACCACGAAGGGCGTCTCCCCGACAGCCGTAAAGAAGATGAATGGGCTTTATATAACGCGGCATGGAAAATTAAAACGGGCCGCAATCAATTTGCCACGGCGGAAGAACGTAAAATAACTACGGAACTATGGAATGTATATGTCATTCCGCGCGGGAGACAGAAAGGCATTTCAAAGAAAGGAAATAAGTCTTCCTCGGACAAGACAGAGAAAGCCGCGGACGCTAAGCCCGCCGCCGAAGAATCCGGAATTTTGGGGGAACTGAATAAATTTATATCTGAAAACGGCAGGCTGCCCAGCTCTAAACGGCAGGACGAACATGCTTTCTATGTAAGAATTAACCGCGCGATGAATAATGAAAAAAAGCCGGAACAGGCCGCGGCGATAAAAAAAGTGTGGGAAGATTATAAGCGCAATAGTGACAGCGGAATTTTGGGGGAACTCAATGAATTTGTAGCCGAAAACGGCAGGCTGCCCAGCTCGGAACAGCCCAGCGAAAAAAGTTTGTATTTTAAAGTTTACCGCGCCATAAAAGACGAGGAAAAACCTGAACAGGCTGCGGCGATAAAAAAAGTATGGGAAGATAACAAATACAAATCTTACCAGTCTGACATGTTCAAACAAAGAAACGATGATACGATTGCGGCTACAGTACAGGAATTAGAAGAATACGTTAAACTTAATAACAAACTCCCGCCCTTAGACAGCAGTTTATATTCAAGAAGTTTCGATATAAAAAGCGGCGCAACCAAGACAGCCACGCCGGAGCAGGTAAATACGGTCAAAAAACTTTGGGGCATAACTGTGGACAACTATATTAAAGAACTGGAAGATTTTATCGCCGAACACGGCCGTATGCCTAACAGCAATGGGGGAGAAGAGCATGCTTTATACGAAAAACTGTACAAGATAAAAAAGGGTAAAACTTTAGCGTCGGATGAGCAGCAAAAAAAAGTTCAAGATATCTGGGATAAATGGGCCGGCCAAAAGAAAGGCATTTCCAACAACGATTTGCCCGTGTCCGCCGTTGTTCCCGCTGCGGAAAATAAAAATGCGGATACCGCTCCGTCCGTGACGCAATTGGAAGAAGACGGCGCGGCAAAACCCGCCAAATATTCTTTCGCTGAACACGCGGACGGGTTTACTATAAAAAGCGGGCCGGTTTTGCCGGAAGAACAGGTAAAATCTGAAGAGAGTGTTTACTGGATAAATCCTTCCCGCAATCAAGCAAAAATTGAAACCATGCTGCCAGAGGTCCGTGACAGTAAGGCGGCGGAATATTATTCTGAGCCGGCTCACCGGACCGCTTATTACCGCGCGGAACAGATTTATGAATTAATGAAAAAAACTCAAAGATATTATCGGAACTCCAACGGCATAATTAAAAGCAGCATAAAATATTTTCTTGTATATAACACCTTAAACCGCATGATGGCGGAAACTATTGCCGGCCTGCCACTGCCGGACGCGTATTACGAACTTAAAAAAGACGCTCTCGCTGATTTGTTCAACGTTATTAAAAGACCTCCCTCGGCGGAATACCCGTCCATGACTGCGGTTCTCAAGGGTTTTTACGGCGCGCAGCCGCTGCCGCCGGAGTGGGAGGAAAGAAGAAAAGAGTTTTTAGAGAGCAAGCTGGGAGACTATTTTATTTATCTTGCAAATGCGGTCAAAGGCGGTTTGGCGACCGAAGAGGAAGTAGACGTATTTTTCAAAGCATTGGATGAAGCGAAAGGAGAGTATTATCCAGGCATAATTTACATGGATGCTGATTTTCTGTTAGCGCCGCTTACAAAAGTGATTTATTTAACCTTCGTGCATGAAAGAACGCATAATTGGCAAGACATATTTTTGAAAAATTTAAAAGACCGGCGCGCGGAATATATTTTAGATAATTATCACCGCGGTCTCAAAAGTTACGATTGGAAGAAATTTTACAAAGAGAATTATGAAAACCCGGACGTCCGCGATATTGATATTTTTTACTGGGACCATCCGGAAGAAGTTGACGCAAGGGCCGCGGAAGATGCTTTTTTCCAGTATTTTACATCGCGTAAAGTAAAACCCTCTCCCGCCGCCGCGCCGCAGGATAAACAGAAAGTCGGTTCTTCCCGCAGCCTGGGCATAATGCCTCATCCGCCGTGGGAACAGGCAAAAGTGTGGCATGCAAACACGCTGAAATTTTTTGACGTAATGAAAAATATCTTTTTCCCCGCGCCGGCCGCTTCCGTGTTTGCCGAGGGCCTTGGTGTGTATAAGGCCGCGCCGCCTGAAAAAATAGCTGGGGGGGGGGCAAAATTAACTGAAAATGTTGTGGCGGAGGAGTTTGGCGGGGCAAAAGCACCGGAGGCTGCCGCCTATGAGTCGCCTCTGTCTCCGGATGAAAAAGAAGAATTACTGAGCATGGCCAATGAAGGCGCGGATTTTTCCATGTCTGACGCGGTGGCGTCAAGAAACGGTTATTTGCCTTATTCTGAGATGCCGTCAATCTCAAAAAAAGAAATTGATAGAATGTCTGCCTACATAAAAGAAAATTTTTCCAAAGACAAAAACAGCGTGGAGGACGAAATTTCCGCCGCCGCGGCGCAGTCTCCCGCTTCGCCGGAGGAAGAAATAGAGGCCGTTTTAAAAGACAAAACGCTTATTTTTGCCGACGATGAAGAGAACAGATTTAAAAGTTACGGCGAAGTTTTTAAACCGTATGTTAAAGAAATAAAATATTTTCCCCGCGCCGGCGCGGCTATAAATTATATGCGTGAAAATAAAAATACGGAAAAATTTATAGTGATTACGGATATTTTTTTTGAAGGCGGCCGCAACGGGTTTGACGTGTTACACGAGGCAAAATCCATAGATAAAAATATTCCGGTGTTTTCGCTGAACAGCAGGCAGGGGGGTTTTGACGGCGGATTTAACGGGCAACTTATAGCGGAGGTGTATTACCCTGAGAGAATGGCCATAACACTTGAAAAATTATCCAAGATAAATACAGACGGCCCGTTGTCGGAGAGATACGCAGAAGATTTGCCGGACAAGTATATTGAAGCGTTTAAATTTTTTGAAACGCAGGGCTGGGATAAAAAAACTTCAAAGGAAATTATTGATAATTATATTTTGCTTGATAATATTTTTGAAATTGCGGACGAAAACGTCTATGAGGACGAAAAATATTTAGACCTTTGCCATAAAATAGATGTCTTCCTCTATGATAAATATCCTATGGAAATAGCCTTAAAGGACGCCGAAAAAGATTTTGAAAGAGAATATATGAATGAAACGGTTCCCGGAATCCGCTCCTTTACGGCGGAGCAAAAAGCGGAAAGAATGCAGTTTCTCGCGCAGGAACGCATAGAACTTAATAAAGAAATACAAAAATTAAGAGAAGAATAAAAAAGGAAACCTAATATAATTGAAGACCAAGAATGAAATTAAAAGAATCCATACGGGTTGACGGTGATTTTTAGTTTTATTGTTTTGGGCAGTTTGGTTTGGAGCAGGCATTGTTGCAGTTTTGACAGAGGGATATTTTTTAACAGAATATATTTCTTTTTTAGTTTGTCGGATTTTTTGCCGCAGGGGACTGGGCCTAATACTTCACCAGCATTCCCGTGGGAGGTTTTTATTTCTTCTAACGCTTTTTCCGCGTCCTCGGTAGTTTTTGCGCTCGCGGTCAGGCGGATTAAAGCTGCGTACGGGGGGAAGTTAAACGCTTTCCTGTAGTCCGTTTCCTCGGCGGCGAACTCTTTGTAATCTCCGTGTACCACAGCGTTTACCAGCGCGCTGTCCAGCTTGTCAGACGTGATTATCATCTTGGCGTCCGGCGTGCCCAGCAGCAGGCTTTTGGCGGCGAATAAAATTTGTGCCAGCCTTTCCGCCGCGCGGAAATCCGGCGAGTTTAACTCTAAATCCGCGTCCAGAAAAACAATCAAATCTATTTTTGCGCGTTCTTCCCGCAGCATTTTAAGCGCGGCCTGCGTCGCGATAATAATATTTGCCTTTCCATTTTCAAATGGAACATGTGTTTTTGGCGCGGTGTCAAAACGCAGAATATTCGCGGCTGGAAAAAGTTTTTTAATGCCGGTAAACACCTTCTGGGTGCCGCCGGATTTTTGGCGGAAAACCATATTGCCGCACTTCGGGCATTTCTGCTCCGCGCCTGCTTCGGTCCCGCATTTTACACATTTTAATTTATCCTGTTCGTCGAACGCCAGCAGGCCGTTGCACTCGGTGCAGCGCGCGGTATAGCCGCAGTTCAGACAGGAATAAACGGGCGCGCTGCCGCGCGAATTTAAAACTAAAAGTATGTTTTTGTTTTGCGCCGCCGCGAAGGAAATTTCGTCAAAAGTCATGTCCGGCAAAAAAGATTTTTTGCCTTTTTCTTTAGCGGTTGTCATGACAAGCGGGTAAGGATTTGGCAGATTCGTATTCAGCGGCAAAGTGATTTCTGTGACGGCGCCGCGTTTGACTAAATCCAAAATTTCAAGAGACGGCGTCTGGCTTAAAAACGTAAGCGGGCAGCCGAAAAATTTTGCGCGGTGAAGCAAGATATCCCGCGCGTGAAAATGCGGAGCATGTTCTTCCTGTTTAAAATCCGCGCTTTCTTCGTTGATGCATGCAAGCAGCGCGGGTTTTGACAGCGGCAGCAGCGCGGCGGAGCGCGTGCCTACGATGAGCATATTCCCGCCGCCCAGCGCATCCGCAAAAATCTTCTTTTTAAGGCTCAGCGGAGTTTTACTGTGCCATACTCTGACAGGTTTATCATAATTTTTCTGTAGTTGCGCCGCAAAAACTTCGCAGGATAAAATATCCGGCACCAAAATCAAAACTGTCCCGTTTTGCGCGGCGTTCACGGCGGCGGAAATCAAAATGTCACGCTTTCCGCTGCGCCCCGGGCCGTATAAAAGCGTTGAGATTTTTGACGAAAGGATTTCAGTAATTTCCGGGTTTTGTGCGTACCCCTCACCCCTGCCCCTCTCCCGCAAAGAGCTAGGGGAAAGATTAGTATCTTTGACAAAAAACGGTACCAGCGAAAAAAGTATTTGGCCAAGACTGCCGCCCCAAGTGTCATGCATAAAACGCGCCAAATCAAATAAATCCGCGCTGAAATTCGGCGCGGCGTCTAAGACTTCGGTAATCTCTTTGAGTTTAATTTTTTCGTCTACGGAATCTGTGACCGCGGTAATTATGCCGCCGGCGGCCCGCGGGCCGAACGGCGCGCGCACTCTGCGCCCCGGCAGCGCGGACGCGGACAAAGAAGCGGGGATTATATAATCAAATTCCCTGTCTAGAGCGATATCAAAAACTACTTTGCAGTACATTTTATTTCCCGGGGATTTTGAGATTCATTTCGCGCATCAGCATTTTTAAATCTTCCCACGCGTCTTTTTTCCAGTTGGGGTTACGCAGCAGCGCGGCGGGGTGGTAAGTGGCGATAATTTTTACGCTGCCGTCGAGGTCGGCGGAATCAAGTTCCAGTTCGTGCACTTTGCCGCGCAGCGCGGAGAGCGACGTATCTTTGATTAAACTTTTTGCCGCCACGCCGCCCAGCGCGACGATATATTGCGGCCTGATGACGGCAATCTGCGACTCAATAAATTTGCGGCATAACGCGATTTCTTCCAGAGACGGCGGGCGGTCATTGCCGCGTTTCTCTGTATCGGTAGCGTCTATCATCGGGTGGCACTTAACCATGTTGGCGATAAAAACCTCGCCGCGTTGGAGGCCCATAGCCTCAATCATTTTGTCAAGCAGCTGACCGGCGCGGCCTACGAACGGGCGGCCCTGGTGGTCTTCGTCAAACCCCGGGCCTTCGCCGATGAACATTAGTCTAGCGTTTGGGTTGCCTTCGCCGGGGACGGCTTTAATGCGCGTGGTGCCGAGAGGACATCTTTGGCAGCGTGCGATTGCGGACGCGGTTTCCGCCAGAATTTCGGCTTTTTCGCCGTCTGAAAATGAAGGCGCGGCGGTTTCCGCCGGATTTTCTTTTTCGGGCATAGTTGAAGAAGCGGGGGTTTTGGCAGCCCCCGCTTTCATTATAAAATCCTCTTCTTCATTATTGGCAAGGAACGTCTTAAATTCCCGCGCCAAATCCCGCGCTTCTTTTTTCATTATAATTTAAGAGGTTCTTTGGCTTTTCTTTCGGCCTCTTTTTTGGCTTCTTCGGCGGCTTTAACGTCGCGTTCATAGCTGTCTTTGCACGCGGCCAGAACCTGCTCTTTGGTGATTTTGTTTGACAAAATATCGTCCAGCGCGACTTTGATTACTACGGCGGCGGGCTGGTTTTTATATTCGTCTTTTTTCCTCAGTTCCTTCGCCCACATCGTGGCCAGCACTACCATGTTGTAGCGGTCCCCGCCGTAGTCCATTAATTTTGCGTCAAATTCTTTTTCTGTTGACATTGTTTTTGCTCCGTTTTACTTTAAGCTTTTCAGCCGTTATAATATCTGACAAATCGTTTACCGCGTTTTCAAGTTTATCGTTGATTATAAGATAATCATAATGCTTAATCTGCGCGGCTTCTTTTTTTGCGGTTTTAAGGCGCAACTCAATATCGTTTGTGCCGCCAGGTCTGGCAAGCAGCCGTTTTTTTAGTTCCGCCCAGCTTGGCGGCATTATAAAAACAAGCACGCTGTTTTTATAAAGTTTCCTTATTGTTTTTGCGCCCTGCACGTCGATAACCAAAATGGGAATGAGGTTTTTTTTAAGCGGCGTTTCAAGACCTGCTTTCGGCACGCCGTAGTAATCCGCAAAAACTTTCGCGTGCTCCGCCATCTGCCCTTTTTTTATCGCGGACTCAAAATCTTTGACAGACCAGAACAAATAATCCCGCCCGTTTTTCTCCCCTTCGCGGGGGGCGCGCGTGGCGGCGGTGACGACTCTTTTAATATCTTTCCGCCGCTTAAGGAGTTCGTTTATAATAGTTGTTTTTCCGCCGCCTGACGGCGACGACACAACCAGCACAAAATTACCCATATTTTATTATACAAAGTTTGACGGAGGGACGCCATTTAGTCTTCCGGCTGTATGTCTTCTATCGGATATTCAGCCCAGCCGATTTTGTCGAAGTGCCACCATTCCGTGCGCGTATAAGTGAAGCCCGCGTCCAGCATGATTTGTTTGAGCAATTCCCTATTTTGTTTGGCGCTGGCGGAAATTTTTTTGCCGTTATAATTCATATGCGCGAGGGGGGAAAAGGAATCAAATCCCGTCGGCATTTCAAGCGGCGCGCCGTCTGCGCCTGCAAGCGTGATATCTGCGGCCATGCCGCGGCTGTGGCGGGAGCCTTTTTCCGGCGGCGCGATGTAGCGCGGGTCCGGGTAGGCGTCCCATAATGTCTGCTGGTCGCTTTCCGGACGGTAGCAGTCATAAAATAAAAATGTCAGGCCCGGCCTGCGTTTCTGGAGCAAATCATAGGCTTTTACCACGGCTTCCGCCGCCTCTTTACGCAGCCAGCAGGAGCGGAAATTATAAATTTTTTTGCCTGTAAAATTCTCCGTTCCGGCGTAACGCATGTCAAAATAAAATTTGGGGAAGGGGGGATAAGCCATATTTACAAAACCGGCTTCCCGCAGCTGAATATCCCCTGCCGTGAAAGCGGGGGGAACGGCGTCCTCCTGCGCTGGCAGCAAGGGGGGGAGGAGTAAAAAAATAAACAGCCATTTGATTTTCATAAATTAAACCCCCTCCCCCGTAGGGAAGAGATTTTTTTAATTAGTTCCGTGCATCCAAGGTAAGTTAATTTGTGGACTTTTAAATTATACGAAATTATAAAATTGTAAGTTTTTATAATATTGTTTTGTTAATTAATAAAATTTAAAAATTGGGGTTTTAACGCTTTGACAATTTTTTGGCTGGTTTCTGTGATTTTTGACAAAAGCCGGTTTTTTGAAATTTGGTTTTGAGGTATACCTGTATACCCCCAAATCAAAATTTCACAAACCTTAAAAACGGGTTCAACGGTATGACAATTTTGGTTTTACTGAAAATTGGTATCCGCCGAGGTTGATTTTTGGGTATATCTAAGTACCCCGGGACTCAAAATAAAGCGTTTTAAAATTGAGGTCAATTTTGAAAATATAAAATAATTGTGAATTTTAACAGATTTATTTAAACAAATATCTAATAAGTCAAATAAGATTTTATGTTTATTGTCTCAGTATTTTTGTTATAAATTTTGCTGAAATATTTTTGCTTGCCAAAATATATCTTAAATAAATATTAGGTTAAGTATACAATTAGCTATAAAATAAGCAAAAATAAGCTTTTTATGATAATAAATATAGTTAAAGGATTGATTCTGAGAAGCCCTATAAATATTAACATAATAAAAATTATCAGTAGTTAAATAGGTATGACAAATAAGTCCCCCATCTCTAAATTTGCAGTCAATTTTGATTTTTGGGGTTCAGGTCAAGTAAAACTTTATAAAAAGGAGCGTTAAAGACATGTTAAACATAGAAATGAAAACCTTATTGGATTATAGTACAATATTACCCATGAGAGAAATTTTAAAGTCAATCGCGGAAACACTGCTTTACTTTTTCATAGCTTATTCCACCGGGTTAACCGTTGCCAAAGTGTGCGATTGGGCTTTTGAGTTAGACGATATAGAAATCCGCAATATTGCGGCCTCTTATATTATTCCCGCCGCAATGTGGCTGCTGCCGACTGTTTTTCCGGTAAGCTGGTTTGCTTTCGCGGCGGCAAGAGTCGCGGGACCGGCTTTTATTATTACGCAGACTTTGATTTACCTTATTAAGGACCCGGATGAAAACAGTAATATGATATGCGGCGTTTTTTGGCTTTCTTATATATTGTTTACTCTTCTTATGACAGTGCAGTTATTCAAACCGTCAATCGGATAACGGCGTATTTCCCCCCATTTTGCTATCATAAAAAAATGAAGAAAATAATTTTAGCCGCGGTTTTTTTGGCGGCGACGCTTAACGGAGTTTGCGCTATGACGGAGAAAGATAAAGAAAATCTGATGAACGCCGCCTGGAAAGGCGATTTAAACGCGGTAAAACAAGCCGTTGCCGCCGGCGCGGACCTGAATTTGCCGGATGAGAACGGCAATACTCTTTTGATGGGCGCGGCGTCAAGCGGGAATAACGAGCTTGTTAAATTTCTGTTGTCCAAAGGCGCGGATGTCAAGGCGAAAGACCAGTCCGGCGAAACCGCGTTGCACTACGCCGCTTGGAAAGGCAATCTTGAAATGACTAAAACTCTGGTTGAAGCCGGCGCGGACGTTAACGCCGTCTACCGCGCCAACGGCGGCCTTACGCCGTTAAACTGCGCGGCGGAGTCCGGCAGTTTTAAGACGGTAAAATATCTGGTAAGCAAAGGCGCGGACATTGATTATGAAAACCCGGACAGCGGCTCCTCCCCCCTGCGCGCGGCGGCGTATACCGGGCACTTTGAAATTTTTAAATTCATTGCGGACAGAAAGAAAAAAATTGACTGGCAGGAAACTTTGGCCTACGCGGTCACCGGCGGGAATCTTGATATAGTCAAATATGCCGTTGAAGATAAAAAGGCCAATCCTAAAGGTTACAGTAATCATTTCAGGTCTACAATCATACAGCGCGCGGCGGAGAGAAAATTTAACAGCCGCGAAGACCAGGACGTGCCGATAATCAAATATCTTTTGTCCAAAGGCGCGAAACTTACGGACATCAACAAAGGCGAGATTTTTCCGTGGGCAATGGAACACTGCAGCGAAGACGTGATAAATTTTTTCCTTGAAAGCGGCGTAAAATTTGACGCGGACGCTGACAGGTACGGCTGGCCGCCGCTGCCGGCCGCTCTGGACAACAGCAATTTCGGGCTGGCAAAAAATCTGCTTAAAGATAAAAATCCGTCTTTCCGCGGCACGCCGCTTGTAGTATATTTTTCCGACGGTCTGTATAATTCTTATGACATTGTTTCATTCCTCATCAAAAACGGCGCCAACAGAGATTCTTATTCCTACGCCTTTTTAAATTCAATCGCGCACAATGATTTAAAGACGGCAAAACTGCTGCTTGACGCCGGCGCGGACATAAACGCAGTAAACGAGCAGGGATATAACGCGCTGTTTTTTACCGACGATTACGAAACCGCGAAATTCCTTATTTCCAAAGGTATCAAAACGGATAACAAAAAACTCCCCCCGCACGCGCTGGCGCGTTTTAATCTGCTGCGCGCGTTGGACGAAAATAAAATAAATATTCCGGTTTCTCCGTCTGAAGCTGACGAAGGGCTGCTGCGCGCCGCGCGGGACGGGAAAGCGTGGGCCGCAAAATTTTTCTTGTCCAAAGGCGCGGATGTCAATTATAAATTCAAACCCGACGCGAAAGAGAAAAACGACGAGCGCGAAGGCATGACGCCGCTTATTTTAAACGCTTACGCCGGTTATGACAAAGCTTCTTACGATGAGAATAATATTGTCCCGCCGCAGACGGCGGAGCTCTTAATCAAAGCCGGAGCGGATATAAACGCCAAAGATAAAACCGGTAAAACCGCGCTGCACCGCGCCGCGGGCGGGCAGCATTATTACGTTATGATTTGGCCGATACCGATGGGCTCCCGCCGGGACCGCGAGAACGGCGCGCACGGGGACCCCGCCGCTCCGCCGCCGCAGAATCATAATGAAATAGTGGAACTTCTGATAAAATCCGGCGCGGATATTAATATAAAGGATAATGACGGCAACACGCCGCTGCTGCTCAGCGCGAAAGAGGCGAATTTCGGCGCGATGAAAATCCTCCTCAAAGCCGGCGCGAAAACGGATATCAAGAATAAAGAAAATAAAACTTTATTTGACTATCTTGACACCGAAGAAGGTTTTAAGACGGTAAAGGAAGCCGGCCTCGGCGGAAAAGTGCCGAAAAAAGCGTTTAACGACGCCTTTGTAAAAATCGTCGAAGAATATAGAAACAGATACCGTTATGACAAGGACGAACTTTCGCGCATTATCGCGGCGGGCGCGGATGTTAATACGCCGGTGGACGGGAAGAACGCGTTAATATATATTCTTGATACCAATCCGGGGAAATATGATTTCTTCAAGCAATTAATAAACGCCGGGTTTAACGTGAATGCCAAAGACGTAGACGGCGCGGGCGTTCTGGCTTTTGCAGTATACAGGCGCGCGGAGCCGGAGATAATAAAATTGTTGCTGGACAGCGGCGCCCGCGTGAACGATATCGACGACAGCCATATCAGCGCGCTTACCGTTGCCGACGTGTCGGAGTATAAAGAGGCGGCGGAAATTTTGAAAAAAGCCGGCGCGAAGCGCGACATTACGGCCGAGTGGTGGTACACCTTATATTCCTGCTGGCATTATGACGACGTCACAAGGTTTAAAGCTCTTATGGACGAGGGCGTAAGCATTAACGCCAAAACGACGTACGCGGTGCACCCGTTATCCTCCGCCGGATTTGAAGGAAACGGCATGACTATTCTGATGTTCTCTGCGGAAAGAGCGACTGACAGAAATAACGAGTTTATAAAACAGTTTATCAAGTGGGGCGCGGATGTTAACCTGCGGGATAATGACGGCCGCACCGCGCTGCACTATCTCGCGCGGACAAGGATGTATATGGACGACTATAAGGAAGTTATGCCCAAACGTATAGTAGATTTTTACAATATATTCAAATCCGCCGGCGGCGATATTAATATAAAGGATAAAGACGGCAAAACCGCTTATGATTACGCCGTTGTTACTCTGCCGCCGCTGGCGGTTTTGATTAAACGCGATGTTGAAAAAAAATAAAAAACCCCGCCTTTACCGGCGGGGTTTTTACTTCGGCGCAAAAATTATTTGCTGTTTTGCATTACAAGCGCGACAAAAGCTAAGTTCATATTTCTGTTCATCATAGCTTTTGATTTATCATTGGTACGCATGTAATTCGCGTACACCGCGTCAGCGTTTTTCGTTTCTTCATACTTCTGCTCCAGATTAGAGCATATAGTATACGCCTTGCTGAACATATCGGACGAATTCCGCCAGAAAAATTTAAACGTATTTTCATTTTCTATTTTTATCTGGCCGTCCGCGCTTGCCTCTATCAATGGCCTCCACGCCTGCACTATTTCGTTAGCCGTGCAGACTTTGACGGGCTGTTTCTTTTCTTTTACGTCCGTACCCAGCCAGCTGTTAAGGCTGTCAAACATCGTCTCCCCAAGTTTTCCTATATTATTCTCTTTGGGATTATTCAGCGCTTTTGCAAAAGAGTCAAAAGGCATGAAGTTTTTATTAGAGTCCTCGGGAAAAGCCGCCAGAAGCCCTTTAACATCCTTAAGCGCGGCGGAGGCAAAAGGCGGCGGCGTTTTTACGCCGGACATATCCGGTATATTGCCGCTGACGTTTTTGACCGCGCCGTTTTTTATTTCAGCCGAGAGCTGGTTTTGGAATTGTTCTTTTTTAGACTGGTCCGCTACTTTGGAAGAAATAGTGTCCTGGTCCGCCGTGTAGACGGGCTGCTCCTTCGGGTCTTCATAGTTTCTCTGTTTAAGAGGCTGCTGTACTGGATACTCCTTCATGATACTGTCATTCTGCGCAAACGCCGGTAATGTCAAAATTGCCGCGGCGGCAAAAACAATATATTTCTTCATACGATATCTCCTCATAATTAAAGATAGTTATAGTATAACAAAAATGTAAAAATTTACAAGGTACATTTAAAAGATGTACAATGTAAAAGACGTAATTTGGGCCATTAGACTAAACTTCACGGAGGGATATATATGTTGTATGGTATCGGCGGCCTGCACACATTCGAACAATACGCTCTTTTCAGCGTTTTGGGCATCGCGGTGTTAGGTCTTTTTTATGCTTTGTTTCTTAGAAGCCAGGTTATGAGCCACCCTATGGGCGACGAAAAAATGCAGTCCGTCTGGGGCGCCATCAAAGTCGGCGCGAACGCTTACTTGACTAAGCAGTTGAAAGCCATCTTGCCGCTCATCGGCATACTGACGGTCGCGTTATTTTTATCCGTTTATATCGTGCCTGTCTCGGCGGAGGCTATGCAGAGGTTCGCGGGTTATTCGCCCGACACGGTTAAACTGATAATCGCTTTCGGCCGCGCGGGTTCGTTTATACTGGGTTCGTTTTTCTCGCTGACGGTCGGCCAAATCGGCATGAGAATTGCGGTGGCTGCCAACGTAAGAGTGGCGGACGCGTCGCGCCGTTCTTTCGGCGAAGCGCTTAAAATCGCATACCGCGCCGGCACCATTACCGGCATGCTGACTGACGGCCTCGGTCTTCTGGGCGGCACGTTAATTTTTATAGTATTCGGCGTTTCCGCGCCGGACGCTTTGCTCGGTTTCGGTTTCGGCGGCACGCTGGTTGCTCTGTTTATGAGGGTGGGCGGCGGCATTTACACGAAAGCGGCGGACGTCGGGGCGGACCTCGTCGGCAAAGTTGAAGCCGGCATTCCTGAGGACGATCCCCGCAATCCCGCCGTCGTGGCGGATTTGGTGGGCGACAACGTCGGCGACTGCGCCGGCATGGCCGCAGATATTTTTGAGTCCTATGAAGTGACGATAGTGTCCGGCTTGATTCTCGGCCTCGCGCTTTATCATCTTACCGGCTTGTACCAGTGGATAGTTTTCCCCCTTCTGGTGCGCGGCATAGGCGTGTTTTGCTCGATAATCGGCACCTACGCGGTGCGCGAATACGGCGGCTCCGGCGACGCGATGAAATCCATTTTCCGCGGCTATTTTATTTCCGCGGTAATTTCAATAGCGCTGTTTATACTGCTGGCCTCCCAGTATATGAAAGGCGTTCCGGGCGGCTGGTGGCGGCCCTGCGCGGCTGTGTCCGTCGGCGTAATTTTGGCGATAGTCATTGACCGTCTGACAGAATATTTTACCGGCACGGAATCCAAACCCGTACAGGAAATAAAAAAAGCCACGTCCACCGGCGCCGCGACGACTATTTTGAGCGGTTTTGCCGTCGGGCTCGAATCTTCGGTCTGGTCTATTATCGTCATAGCGCTGACGATATTTTCGTCGATATTGATATTCGGTACGGTCGGAAGCAGCGCGACGGAACATTTTAACTATATTCTCTACGGCGTGGCGATGACGGGCATAGGCATGCTTACGCTGACGGGAAACAACGTCGCGATGGATTCATTCGGCCCGATTGCGGACAACGCCAACGGCGTAGGCGAAATGTCATGGCATGAACAGAACGACGCCAAAACCAAAAAAGCGCGCCAGATTATGGCGGACTTGGACGGCGTGGGCAACACGACGAAAGCCATCACGAAAGGCGTGGCGATAGGTTCCGCGGTTATAGCGGCTGTCTCGCTGTTCGGCTCTTTCATGGTTGACGTCAGCAGCGTGCAGACGGTAATCAACGCAAAGTGGGCCGCGGCCGGTTTAGACAAAATTATGCCGCTTTTAAAAGAGGTCGGCATTGTGGTTTCCAACCCTGTGGTCTTCGTCGGCATGTTAATAGGCGCGGCGGTGCCGTGGCTGTTTTCGTCTTTCGCCATTAACGCGGTAAGCCGCGCGGCGTCTTTAATTGTGCACGAAGTGCGCCGCCAGTTTTCCAAAGGCATTTTGCAGGGCAAAGCGCAGCCGGATTATGATAAAGTGGTCAGCATTTCAACCGTCGCCGCGCAGAAGGAACTGATTAACCTGGCGTTAATCGGAATAGTTTCCCCCGTCGTGGTCGGTTTGATGCTGGGCGTGGAAGCGCTGGGCGGATTCTTGGCGGGCATAATAGTTTCCGGCCAGCTGCTGGCGGTGTTTATGTCCAACGCCGGCGGCGCGTGGGACAACGCCAAAAAAGTTATTGAGGACGAAAAGTCCGACCCGGCCAAAAACACCGGCAAAGGCAGCGAGCGCCATAAAGCCAGCGTCGTCGGCGATACCGTGGGGGACCCGCTTAAAGACACCGCCGGTCCGGCGTTAAACCCGATGATTAAAGTGGTTAACCTGGTATCGGTTATCGTCGCGCCGGTCATAGTCACGTTCAATAACGAGTTTACAAAGCTGAACGTTTTCGGCTGGCTCGTGGTAATCGCGCTGCTGGGCGTAATCACGTGGGCGATACTAAAAAGTAAAAAAGAAGTTGAATAAGTTTCTTTAGGAAAACAAAAAATCCGGGGCGGTAAAACGCTCCGGATTTTTTTGTATATAAAAATATGTATATGCGGATAGGTCTTTTGGCCCATGACGACGGGAATCTTTTTTATTAAACTATATATATGAAGAAAATAAATTTATTCCTTTTAATTTTGTTTACGGCTGCAGCTGCTTTTGCCGGCGGCCCGCCGAGTATTGAGAAATTACTTGAGCAGGGCAAAGCGGATTTTACAATAGCGCGTGACACACTGTCGCTTGAACAGTCAAAAATACAAGTGGACGGCATTAAGCAGAAAACGCGTAAAAAACAATGGTTTTACAAAAGCCAGAAAAAAATAGACGACTATATAAACAAAAACGCCGTCGTAACGGACGGCGGCCGCGCGGGTGATATTTACGCCAGCATTTTTCGGCAGAGCGATTTGATTTTATTGGGCGAAGCACATGAACCCGACGACGGTTTAAAACTTAAAATGCTGGAACTTATAAGGGAATATAATCAAAAAGCGGACGCTTTTCACTATAAAAAAATAACGGATATATTTTATGAAAATCCGTCGTCGGTCCAGGCCGTGCTTGACGGAACTAAGCGGGTAGCGGCTCTTCTGCCGGAAGCGGAAAAAGAAGCCTACTGCGACGCGGAAACAAAAAAACATTTTGCGGGCCATCCTTTAGACAAACAGCCGGCCATGGCGATGATGTGCGTCTTAAACGCGAGCGGCGTGAACGTTGTTTTCCCGGATTTCAACAGATATACCGACTGTTCGCCCGAGACCGCCCGTTATTGCGAAGACCATAAACAATGTCTGCTGTGCCCGACGGCGCATATCAGCGCCATGGATGATTTGGGCGTAAACCTGCGCAACGCGCTGATATTTTCAAAAATGAAAGCTGCGGTTGACGCCGGCGGCAAAGCGGTATTTATGGGCGGCGCGGCGCACGTGGGTTACGGCGATATAAATCAAACGGACAGTCTGTCCGACATGTCGGTTGCAGACTTAAAAGGCAAAATAGTGTATTCCATTTTATCGTTTAAGAGATTCGCCGCAGTTAAGCCAGTGCCTGAGAAAAAGGATTGTCCGCTGTGCAAGGCGGAAAGCCATATATTTCTGGTCTCTTTTCTTCCCAAGCTGGGCAACCAGTTCTCAAAAGATAAATTTAAATTTGTATTATTCGTCCCAGGCAACGGAGAAGACGCCGCGTATCGCAGCAGACCAGCCGACATGCTTGTCTTCTGGCCGTCTTAACGTTGTTATTAAAGCAGTTTTTCCGCAAGCACGAACGCGCGGGCGAAGCCCTCGTCGGTAATTTTGTAAACTCTGTTGCGTTTTTCCCCTTCGAACACTACTGTGCCCTGTCTGATTTCAGACGATAAAATCCTGTCCAGCCTGTCTTCCATGAAATCCGCGATTTTCATGCTTTTGGCAAGTTTAAGCGACGAATAATAATTTTGGCCAAGCAAAATTTTAGCCGCGGCCAGCAGAATAAGCGCGGCCAGCTGCGGCGTCAAAAGTTTGGATTTACGTCTGAGAATCACCAAATCCCCCTCCGCCGCGCAGACGCTGTTCCATACGGCGGGAGCATTAATTACCGGCGCGGACGATGGCGTAACTGATGACGGGAGCGGCGCGGTTTCCGACGTAGAAACGGGCCCGCGCAAATGCCGGGGCAGCGTAAAATTTTCCGGCGCTTCATAAACCGGCTGGGCCGGCTGAGACGGATAATTCGGCGCGGGGGCGGTCTGTTGCGGCGTTTCAAAAAGTTCCGGCTGCTGCCGCGCGGCCGCTGGCCGCCAGACAAACGGAGCTGCGGGCTGAGGTTTGCCTATTAAATTTAAAAACTCTTCTTTTTGGCGGGAAATAAAGCCGGAGTCGCCTTCGGCTTCAAACTCTTCGCCTGTTTTTAAGCGCATTTTAACGCGCGTAATTTTGATTCTGTCGCCCGCCATAAAAGTCCTCCAAATAAACCAATAAACACACTTACTAACGGTCTATGACATATAATACCAAACAATTTGACATATGTCAACATATAATCTACTCATGATTTTATATGCCAACATCTGTTTAAAGTTTCAACTTTCAATAGATAAATTTTGAATAATAGGTATTAGAATTTTATTTATTGCCGTGTAAAAGAGATATATTATATGTCGGATATGTAAAACGCTGCTAAAAAATTCCACAAAAAAGAATTTTTCAAAATCGCATACGATTTTGCAAAAAGGCCTGTTTTTATAAAAAATACATTTTGCAAAACCAGACTATACTTTAAAATCTTAAAATTTATGCTGCTTTTACGGTGCCATAAAAACTTAAAGAAAAATATTCCCCACACACTGCCCCGGACTATGTCAGCAAATAAAAAAAGACCTATATCGGATATAGGTCTTTAGGCTCTTGTTTTTTCCTCCGCGGGCGCTATAATTCTTAAGAGAGGTTAAATCACATGAAAAAAATTATCGTGTCGTTATTCTGTCTGCTGGTAATGGGAAGCCCGTCTTTTGCGGGACAATATGAATTTGCCGAAGATTTTTACGGTGAACTTGCGGCAGCGGCATCGCAAAACAACAATACAGTGTCGGACTGCCCTGTTTTTACCGATTATCTTGACGACGCGAAAACCATGCCCAAGTCCGTCCAAATAGGCGGCTTGTGTTACGCCCACGCCGCGGCGACTATGCTTACTTTAAACAGTTACCCTAAACACAACGGCGGCTACATTGTTTCCCCCGTATACATAGCGCAGCTGGCTACAAATCTTCCGTCTGAAATGGCCACAAAATACCATAACACCGCTTTCGCGGATTATTATAAAAAAGCAAAAAATATGGCTGAAGATATTTTGAAAAACGATAAGGATAATTTCTTACGATATTTCAAATCCCCCATAAGGGATTTGATAGATTTATACGGCCTTAAAGAAGTGTTTGCCAAGGGTTCAAAATACGACGGGCAGCTTAGCCTTAAAATATTTTTAATTTCCAACGCGCTTATTGACAGAATTATATATGAAACCGGCACGCCCGACGGGCAAAAAAATTATGACGATTATGTCAAAACCGCTTTAACCGTCGTAAAGGTTTATCAAATGACGCGTAGCCATACCAAAGGCCTTATAGTTGACAACGATGATTTTACCGACATCAGATTATTTTTCCCCGACTATGACGCCGTAAAAGACCAAATAGAAAACAACCCAGACCTGAAAGCGTTTATCATAGTTTCCAAGATGGTCAAAAAAGAAAAGTCAAAAGATAATTATTGGACGTACGACGGCGGGGCGATGGGCAGCGTGGCGCGCGCCGTTAACGGCGCAAGCGAGTTGTGCGTGTTGAAAACTGAAAGTTTTAAAACATTTAATTTTATGGCGCGGAACCGGCATATTTTTTTCGGCGGAGACGACGCTTTTGGCGCGGCCGTGGCGCAAGTGCCCGACGGGCCTCGGCAGTTTATGCTGGAAACGCGCAAGCAGCTGCAAAACAGCGGCGCAAACGCTTTTTCCGGCAATACGAGCGAGGCCGTGCGCGGCTTCCAAAATTTTACGCTTCAGAGAATTATGGAGCGCGAACAGAAAAAAATGTGCAAGACCGGCGAAAGATTTATAATGACAAAAATCCCAGAGCTGGGTTTTGAATATAACACGGACGCGAATTTTTCCGTCACAAAACTTTTGCAGGCTAGAAGACCTATCGTAATAAGCTATAAAACCGTTTATCATCACGACGGCCACGCCGTTGCCGTGGTGGGCGTTGAAAAAAGAGACGGGCAGTGCGTGGCGGTAATACAGGATTCAAACAGCAAACCCGCGCCGGCGGAAAATAAAGAAATGAATATCACAGACGACGTAGGGGACGGCTTTTGGAGAGTCCCTTTTGCTTCGCTGGACAAAGGAACCGACGGGGTATTGTTTGTAAAATAGGCGCGGGTTAAAATAATTCCAGCGCGTCGTGCAGCGTTTTGTAAACGCGGAAAGATTTGGACTTTATTTCTTCGGAGGGCATTTTGATGTCGGGGACCAGGCAGACGCGGATTTTGGCGGCGTTGGCGGCTAAAACGCCGTTTTCGGAATCTTCAAAAATTATGCATTTTTCAGGCGGAATGTTGAAATCCGCGGCGGATTTTAAAAATAAATCCGGCGCGGGTTTTGTGCGTTTTACGTCCTGCGCGGTGTTAACCGCGTCAAAGCGGCCGGCCATTCCGCCGCGTTCCAGCGCGAACATCACAAAATCTTTGTCGTTGGAACTGGCTACGGTTTTTTTGATTTTTTTTCTGTCCAGCAGATTCAGAATTTCCGTCGCGCCCGGCCTTTCCGGCAGGCCGTTTTGTTCTATGTCTTTTAAAATGTTAACGTGTGAGTTTGCCAGAAATTTCTCAGACGGAAAATCCGCGCCGTATATTTCCTTAAAAATCTCTTTGGCCCTGTTGTTGCCCACGCCCAGCGTCCGCGCGTACATTTCTTTTGTGCCTTTATAACCCATCTGCGCCGCCGTCAGCACAAACACGCGTTCGTACACTCTTTCCGTGTCCAACAAAAGCCCGTCCATATCAAAAATAGCCAGTTCAAATTTCATAATGAGTCATCTTGCGCGGCCGCCGCCGAGGCGGCCCACTGCGCGGCCAGTTTGTCATCCTTTTTGACGCCGCGGCCTTCGTGATATAATTCGCTCAGTTTATACATTGCGCTTTTGCTGCCGTGTTCCGCAGCCTGTTTCAGCCAGTAAATTGATTTGTCATATTCCCCTGTCAGCGCGTAACCGGTGGCGATGTTAAACATAATTGTCCCGTTCTGCGGCTGTACTTTCATAGCCTGCCCATACCAGTTAAGGCCCTGCTGCAAATCCTGGTCAACGCCGAGGCCGTTTGTGTACAGATAGCCCAGTACGTTCATCGCGTTGGCGTCCCCCGCGTTTGCGCCCTTGTTGGCCCAGGACAAAGCGTCAGGATAATTTTTTTGGGTTAGCATTATTTTTGCAAGACTTCCGGCCGCGCCGGGGATTTTTGCATTTGCCGCCTGAGTCAGCATAGTAACAGCGTCTTTGAAATTTTGTTTGTCAGCGTAAATCAAACCCGCGCGGTAAGCGGTCTGGTTGTTGCCGTTTTGCGCCGCTTTGGCGAACCACTGCAGCGCGGTGTCTTTGTCCTGCACTACGATTTTCCCGTCGTAGAGCATTACCGCTAGATTGTACATGCTCTCAACGTTTCCCCCCTGCGCGGCCTTTAAAGTCCACTCATAAGCAAGCTTGTTGTCCCGAGGACCGAGGGAACCAGTCGTGTAAGAATAACCGACGTAGGCCATTGAGCCGACGTCGCCCAGCGCCGCCGCTTTTGTATATAAGGTAAGCGCGTCCTGCTTAGACTGCGGAACTATAACGCCGTCCTCATAAATTTTAGCAAGCTGTTTTATGTGGTCTGTCGAATTTATATCCGCCGCTTTTTTAAGCCAGTCGACGCAGTCTTGGGCGGGTTTCGGGACAGAGCAGGTAATGTCGGCCATTTTTTTTATTGCTTCCGATTCGCCGGCGTTTGCGGCTTTTTCGAACCACTCTCTGGCCGCCGGCTGTTTGGCTTCATCGTAAATTTTGGCTATTTCAAGCATGGACGCGGAATTTCCGCCGTCCGCCGCTTTTTTAAAATTGTCGAGCGCGGCGTTGTAATCCATAGGCGTGCCTTTGCCGTATTTGTAGGCGAGGGCAAGCTCATAGCGCGCGTCCGTGCTGCCGCCTTCGGCGGCTTTTTTCATGTAATATAAGCCTTTGTCAAAATCTTTTTCAAGGCCCTGTTCGCCGTAAAAATAGGCTTTTCCTATCATATATTGGCTGTTGTTGTCCCCTTTGTCGGCCGCGGACAGCAGAGGCCGCAAATCTTCAGGTACGGATTTTTGCGCGGGTTTATTTTGGAACGGATGCGCGAAGAAGACGTATAAAAGCGGCACAATTATAACGGCGGCTATAAAAACGAGGACAATTTTCTTCATAATTCATTTTACAATAACGCGGATTATTTTGTAAATTATTCGTATGACGTCAATAATAATAGCGCTGGTATTGCTGTCCGTCACTCTGGGCTTTGCCGTTTTCGCTTATTACAAAATAAGAAAAGCGGACGAGACCGTTTACTCCGCGCATTCCGCACTGAACGTGCAGCTGTCTTTCAGACGGGAAATTGTCAAAAATTTGTCCGCCGGCGTTTCCGGCCTGGCGCAGGATAACAGCGAAATTATTTCGGTTGTGATGAAACTGGGCGTGGAGCCGGACACGGATTTTAAAATCGACGTCCGCGCGGAACGGGAAAATAAACTGTCGTCCAACTTAACGGATTTATTTAAATTATCCGCCGGCGTCGACGCGGTTAAAAATAACGAAAATTTTTCCGCGTCTAAAAAATCTCTTTTAAAATGCGAAGAAAGAATAAAACAGTCCGCCGCGTTTTACAATAACTCCGTGCGGGATTATAATACCATGATTTCCATTTTTCCGGCCAGCATCGTGGCTAAAATGTTTGATTACAGCCCCGCAGGATTTTTTAATTTTGAACCTACTAAAGGATAATGATGAAAAAATTACTGGTTTTTGCCGTCTTATTTTCCACGCTGCGCGTTTACGGGCAGGTCAGCGTGGGCGAATATGACATTAACGTCACGTTGTCCTCTTCTCCGCAGGTTTTGGTGGAGCAGCAGATAGGTATTACCGTCGGGGACAACGGTTTTGACGAACCTCTTTACAGAGATGTCCCCGTCGTGCAAACGTCGTCCGTGTGGGTGAAAAAAGACAAAGGGTTCGAACTTTTATCCGTCCAGAAAAACGGCGCGCCGGAACCTTATACCGTCAAAGATACGCCGGACTCAAAAAGAATTTTTCTCGAAACGCCGCTTAAAAAAGGCGAATATAAATATTCCTTCGCTTATAAATCCACCAGAATCCGCTCATACAAAGACGCCGACGAACTTTACCTGCATTTGGATAAATCTTTAAATGATTTTTATCCGGAGAACACAAAGGTCACCGTCAAACTGCCGGAAGGCGCTAAACCTATTTACCTGCATGTTTTTACGTCTGAAAACGGCATACTGCGCCCGGCGGGCGACATTGAAACGGGACTTTCGCCCGGCGCGCTTACTTTTACTTTCCGCTCAAATCCTTCCGCGAAAGAAGAGCATATAATAGTACTCGGCCTTGAAAAAGGTTTTATAACAGATTCCGGCGGCGATATCGAAAGTTTTGCGGCGGATAACAGCGCGATACTTTTGACGCTGCTGGTGTTCGCGTTCGTCGCCGCTTACTATATTATAGTCTGGGCGTTCCTGCGGGACAGGGAAGACAGGCCGCGGAGCGCGGTTTCAGTTCCGCCGTCGGTAAGCGTCGCGCAGATGCGGTATATGTATAAAAAAATTCCGGGGCAGATTAAGGACCGTTATAAGATGCTGACGTCCGCTCTTCTTGATTTGGCGGTCAGAGGATATTTTAAAATTACCGCCGACGGCGACGTTTATAAATTTGTAAAAGCGCAGACGCCGCCGCGCGGCAAACTTAACGCGCCGGACGCCGCGCTGCTTGATATAATTTTCCCGGCGGAAGTAAAAATATTTTTAACGTCTTCAAAATCCGCGCGCAAAATACGGCGCATAATCAAGCAGAATAAAGCCGAAGTCAAACGCGAATTTAAAGGCAAATACATACGTTCGAATACCGTCTGGACAACAATCGGTTACGCGCTGGGCGGAGTCGGCGTTTTGGTTTTGTGGTTCTGCGCCGGCGGCGGTTTATTTTACTGCGCGGGCGTGCTTGCGCTGATGGCGGTGCTGACGCTGATGTTCCGCAGGTTTTTCCCCCCGTTTACGCCGGCGGGCGAAAAGCTTGCCGAGGATATTATAAATTTCAGAAAATATCTTGCGGACTCCGAAGGCGGTTCCAAAGTTTATGAAAAAGAGTTTGCCAAATATCTGCCGCACGCCGTCGCGCTCGGCGTTGAAAATAAATGGGCCAGAAGGTTTGAGGAAAATATAGAAGGCGCTTTTGCGTCCGGCGCGCAGCCGTATGACTGGCTGGAAATAAATTTCAAAAGCGAAACTCTGGAAGACCACGCCGCAAGCCGCACAGCCGCGCTGACGTACGTCGTCGGGGAAGGTTTTGTGGAGGCTTTCAGCCGCAGCAGAAACATCTCCAACACGGAAGATTTGAAGACGTTATAAAATGTTTCTCCCCTTTTTAAGGGGAGTACCGGCGGAGCCGGGGAGGGGTTTTGAACGGGAATAAAACCCTTCGCCCTCCGGGCACTTCCCTTAAAAAGGGAAGAAAATTTTTTGTAGGACAACGGAGTTACTAGCATGATAAAGAACGGCTCTAAAGTTAAATTTGATTATACTTTGAAAGTGGACGGCGAAGTGCGGGACACTTCGTCCGGGCGCGGGCCGCTGGAGTACGTGCACGGCGCGGGGCACATTATCAAAGGTCTTGAAAGAGAATTGGAAAATATGGAGCCGGGCCAGCAGAAAATAGTCAACGTTAAACCTGAGGACGGTTACGGCGTACTCAACCCGCAGGCCAAAAGAACGCTGCCCGCCGACGCCATCCCGAACATTAAAGATTTTAAAGCAGGCGAAATGGTGACGGTCCGCGGCGGCGGCCAGGTGATGCACCCGGTAATCAGCAAAATAACCGACAAAGAAATAGAGCTGGATTTTAATCATCCGCTGGCCGGAAAAAATTTAGTCTTCGACGTAAAAATAATAAGCGTGGAATAAGCTGAAGTTTGTCGTTATAGTTGTTGTTTAAGCAGTAATCATCAAATAGGGCTTGATTTTTTTGTTATTAATGATTATTATGTATGTAACTAACCACAAAAGTGGAGGAATTATGAAAAGAGTTTTAATGCTGTTTGTTTTTTGCCTGTCCGCGGTTCTGCTGAAAGCAGACAACGTGGACATGGTAACGATTTTGCCGGACGACGTAGCCGCGTTTGTCCGTCTGGACGTTAAAGGAAACGCCACCATGTCAAAAGTTGTGCTTGGCGCCCAAGGGGCGACAAATACGCTTCTGATAAATAATGCCGGCCAGGGTGCGCTTGCTATAAACAAAATTTTTGCGGGCAACCAGATAACGGTGGCGAACCTTATGGCTGTAGGAATCCCCCTTCCGCTTCAGTTTCAGTCCGCTGACGCCGACACGCTTGTTATTGAAGGCAACATAGGACTTATAGGCGTTTCCGGCGCTCCCGCTATACCGACTAATGCCGCCAGACTTTTTATAAACGGCGTGGAACTTGATCCTGGCATACCTGCCGGATTGAAGTGGGCCAATAACGTTCCGGTTAACGGCGTTCCGTTGAGCGGCGGCACTACAGGGACAAGCAATATGTATGTTTTGTGTACCGGGCTGTCAACCACTACCTTGCAAACAAATCCCGACGGCACATATAAATAACAGGAGAAGCTATGAAAAAATTTATTTCTTTAATTTGTTTTGCGGCCTTATCCGCGTCAGCCGGCGCCGCCACTATTGAGACGGTGGCGTTCCACCCGGTGCCTTCCGGGCAGTACGCGCAGCTTTATATTTCGCAGCAGCTCAACGTGAATAACGGGACTTTGACAATGTACAAACTCAGGGTTCCCGGCAGTCTTTTTATTACTTCCGCCGTTCCTGACGCGAATACCGACGGTACGCTTACTATTACCAACGCCGACGCCTCCGGCCTCACAAGCCCGCTGAACATAGGCATCAGCGCCATAAACGGCTCCGCCGCCAATTTGACCGCTAATAATTATGCCTACCTGAGGACGGCGCAGACAACGGCGTCGCCCGCGCCGAATAATACTTTTACAATGAACGGGGCTTTGACGGCGAATAAAATAGTAGCCTGGCGCGCGCAGGACAGCGACGTTACGCTTGGCAATAATGCTCCTTATATTATTCCGCAGGTTCCCGCCAGCCAGATTATGCGCTGGGTTAAAATAAGAGACGTTAACGGCAAAGATTGGACTGTTCTGGCCGCTTCCAACAATTCAACGGCTATTACCAACGCCTGCGCCCAGTATGCGGATGCCACGGCCAAATCGTGCTGCACAAATCCCAACCAGGCCGCCTGCAGGGCGTATATCTCGCAGGCAATTTCTTTTGCGGGTATTAATAGTAATCCGCCGAATCCCGTCGGATATCCCGCGGCCGATAAGAGTCTTGCCGATATGATGGGCTCCGTCGGGGGCACCTCCGGAAACGTACATTACTCTTACTAATCAGGATAAATATTTTTTTAAAACCCCCGCAAAATTTTGCGGGGGTTTTTTGTCGCTGTTGATAAATTGTTATATAATGGTATAATAATATTTATTACTGGTTAATTTATTTTAGTGTAAATATATTATAATTAACTTAAAAGGGTTAAAAAAGTAAAAAACCTGAGACGGAAAATAGTCACAGACGGTCTTTGTTTTTAGAAAAGGGGTTGTATGTCTAAAAAAGGGAAAGGGTTGATGACCGCCGCCGGGCATGACGGCGGCGCGGCGTCTGACGTATCTGACTTTCTGGCTAAACACGGCTGGAAAGTTATGGCATTCCGGGGCGGCAAGGTAAATAAAGACAGCCGGCACTGAAGCGCGGCGCAAAACCCGCGCCACGCGCAATATTTGCTAAAACCCGGCGGGCGTACTAATCCGCCCGCCGGGTTTTTTGTATGTTTATTTAATTTTCTCCCCGCGTAAGGGGGAGCGGCCCGCAGGGCCAAGGGGTTTTATACCGCCGGGGGCGGGCAGTTGTCTTTATTAATAACAGTGCTGCCGGCAAGCACTTTGCTCCTGTTAAAAACCCCTCCCCGGCTACGCCGGTACTCCCCTTATAAGGGGAGAAAATTATTATTATAATCTTGAAATTAGCGTATTAATTTAATAGCATGCATTATATAACTTATCATTCACGCGCGAGGATATATGTCAAAAAACCTTTTCTCTTTTTTTTCAAGTTCTATGCCGGAAAGCACCAAAAATATTTTTGAGGCCGCGAAAGCGGCTTTTGCGGATTTCCCGCAGCCGGTGTTGATTTTAGACGGCGGCAAAAAAATAATTTTCGCAAATCCCCCCGCTCTTGCGCTGCTTGGTTACACGGCGGAAGAAATAAGCGATATAAGCTGTTCCAAACTCTCTCTCAAAAAAAATACTCTGGCGGCCGGCGCGCGCCTGAGCCAGAAAATTACAGGTAAATCGGGTAAAAAATTTCCGGCACGCGTAAGCGTAAACGCGGTGCAGGGCACCGAACTGGCGACGGTTCTGATTGAAACCTCCGGCGGCGGCGGCGCTCTGCGGGACAATATAGAAAACCTGCTGGAAATTTCCCCCTTCGGCGTCAGCGTGCGCGACGAGAGCGGCGCGGTTGTCTTCTGGAACTCCGCGGCGGAGCAGATTACCGGTCTTAAAAAAGACGACGTGCGGGGCAAAAATCTGCCGGAGTGGCTTGAAGACAAAAATTTCAAAAAAGAGATTGAAGAGTCGGATAAAAAAGCGGCCAAATCCGCCGCCGGCGTATATCTGCAGAACGTCAAAGGCGTTATGGCGGGCGGCGAAAAATATTTAAATATTTTCAAAAGTTATAAAGTTCTGCCCGACGGGGACGCGCTGTTTTTCAGCATTTTTGAAGACGTTACCGGCGTTGTCCGCGAGAATCTTAAAAGCCGGCAGATTCAGAGTTTCCTTGAAGCCATAATCGACAATATTCCGCTGAGCCTCTACGCGCGGGACAAGCACGGGCGTTACGTGATTTACAACAAAAAAACCATACAGGATTTCGGCGGCGGCATCATAGCGCATCTGGACGAACATATAGGCGCCATTTACGATAAAGAAATAATTAAAGACGCCTGGCGGCAGGAACCCAACCCGCAGCATGAGACCGAAGAACAAATCAAAGAATATTTGTCGCGCGAGCAGAGTGTTTTAAAAAGCGGCGAAATTATGGACATTCCTAACGAAGAGTATGAAAGAAACGACGGAAGCAAAGCCGTGTTTCACCTGATTAAAGCGCCGGTCTTTGACGAGGAAGGCCGGGGCATAGCGGTGCTGAACATCGCCGAAGATATTACCGAGAAAGTTAAAAAAGAGCATGAGATTTTGGAAACGCGTAATTTCCTGCAGGCGATTTTTGACAACGCGCCCGTCGGTATTTACGCGTATGACATTGACGGCAAAATGCTGTTTTCAAACAAAAAAGCCGACGAAATTTTTGATTTGGAAAACATGGTCCGCAAATATCCGCTGGACGAGGAAGAATCTAAGTTTTTCGCGTCGCGCGAGCGGGCTATTTTTATTGACAAAAAAATTATGGAAATCCCTGAGGAACATTATCATACGCACGACGGGCAGGAGTATATTCTGCGTCTGATAAAAGCTCCTGTTTTCGACAAAGACGGCAATCCTTTTATGGTGCTGAGCATCGCCGAAGATATTACGGAAAACCGCCGCCACCAGGCGGATATTAACAAAGCCAAAGATTTTCTGCAGCGCGTGGTTGACAATCTGCCCGTCGCGCTGCTGGCCAAAAAATACAGCGGCGAATATATTTTGTGGAACAAAAAAAGCGAGGAGCTTTTCGGCGCTAAAGCGGACGACGTTATAGGCCGCCAGTTTTACCAGGAAGGTCTTAACGCGGACCTGCAGGATTATATAAAACAGCAGGACAAACAGGTTTTTGAATCCGGCAGGGAAATGGACGTGCCGCAGGAAATAATTTCGACGGTAAAAGACGGCGTAAAAATAATGCACACCGTCAAAACGCCGGTGTTCGACGCGCAGGGAAACCCGGACTATCTGATTTCCGTTTCAGAAGACATTACGCTTAAAAGCAAGATGGAGCGGCAGCTTAAAGAATCGCGCGAAAAATATTCGCTGCTCGTCGAAAATTCCGGCGAAGGCGTCGTGATTATAGAAGGCAAAAAAATAATTTTCGCGAACGCGAAATTTGTTTCCCTGTTGGGTTTGTCCGGCGTTGAAAGCGCGGCGAACGCGAGTATTTTTGATTTCGCCAGCGGCGAAAGCAAACCCGCGCTTGAAGAAATTTACGACGGCGCCGTTGCCGGCGCGCAGGCCAAACCCGGCGATATAACCATGCAGCGCGCCGACGGTGAAGCCGTTAATCTGGAAGTCTTCGCCCTGTCGTCAAAATACATGGGTAAAAGAATCGTGCTGATGTTTTTCCGCGACGTTACGGAGCAGAACCGGCTTATCAAAGACCTGCGTTCTGACAGGGAATATTTTAAAAACGCGTTTGAGTTTTATCCGGCCTCGCTGGCGATGCTTACGACCGCCGGCTACCTGTCGGTATTAAACGCCGCGGCGCGGCAGATGCTGGGCCTTAAAGCGGAAGACAGAAGCGTTTACCGCACATATTATTTAAAACCGCAGCTGCCGCTGGAAGTAAGAAAAAAAATGTCCCGCGGCGAAACGGCGGAGTTTGATTTTACTCTTAATCCGTCGGACATTGACCAGAAAATTTTTAAAACCGCGCTCAAAGAACCTCTTGATTGCAAACTAAAATTCGTGCCGCTGAACAAGCGCGACAATAAAGACGGCAGCGTTACGGCGGAGTATATGGTAATCATGGAAAAAAAGACGCCGCCGAAAACGCAGATTGAAGCGGAAGACGTTTTGCTGTTCTCCGTCCCCGCATTAAAATGTTCTAACGACGGCAAAATAATTTCCGTAAACACGGCGTTCTCCGCGCTTAAACTGCCGTCGAAAATATTTAAAAGAGGAGCCGCGCTGAACGACCTGTTTGTTTATACCGACAGATATATGCTGTCGCGGGATTTGGAAGAACTTTTCCATCAGGGTTTTATTTACAACAGGTTTTATAAACTGAACGGCGCGGACGGCGAACTGCCGGTAACCGTTAACGCCGCGCGCGCGCGCGACAACGACGGTTTTGTAATGACTCTGCAAAGCGTCACCGCGCAGGACCAGTTTCTGGCGCTGCTGCGCGAAAGGGAAGAAGTGCGGAACGCGCTGTTGTCCGCCGCCGGCGGAGCGGTGTTGTTTTGCGAAGAGGCCGCGTCAAATATCCCGGGTAAAATTATTTTTGCCAACGGCGCCGCGCAAAATATGTTCGGTTACCACGCGGCGGATATCGCGGGCATGAACGCGGAGGATTTTCTTACTCCCCCCGCCGGAACGCCGGCGGCGGCGCGCGCGCTTATTGACGCCGCGGCGAAAGAACTGGCGGCGAAGCCGTACTCCAGTTTCACGTCTAAGATTTATACGAAAGACGGCGCGTCTTTTGACGCTGAAATTATTTTGAGCGCCTTTGAATTGTCCGGAAAACGCGTCTATATTTTTATAATCCGCGTCTTGAACGAACTTATAAAAGCGGCCGCGTCCGACAATGCCGTTTACCAGGAACTTAACGGTATAAAAAATTTCCTGGGCGGCGTTTTATTTAAAGTTGACGCCGACGGAGTAGTTTCCGACGGATACACAAATTCGCGCGAGCGCGGCGGTTTTTATAATATTCCCCGCTACCAGTATAAATCCCCGTACTCCTATCTGCCGAAAGACGCGGCGGACGTTTTTGTTTATTCCGTCAAAGAAGCGCTGAGCGTCAACACGGTGACGTCGTTTAATTTCAGTCTTAACGAGGGCGGCGTAAAATCTTACGAGGCCCGCGTGTCGCCGGTAAGCGGCGAGCATGGCGCGTTCGTGCTTATCAGAGAAGTTACTAACCTGCATGAGATGGAGCGCAAAATACAGGCGCTTTACGAGATTACAAATTCCGGCGATAATTTTACGGCGGGAGTGAACGAGATTCTTAATTTCGGCAGGCAGATTTTTAAGGCGGACGCCGGCCTTATCATTCGTTTTTCCGGCAAAAAAGACAACGCTTTTACGGTTCTTTACGCGTCGGAAAATAAATTAAGCCTCAAAAAAGGAATGCTGTTCCCCGGCGACAAATGTCTGGACCCGCTGCTTGAAGGCAATATAATTATTGAAAACGAGGCGCACGCGAACAACTGTTCTCAGACGGCGTTTTGCAAAGATAAAAAACTTAAGACGATAATTGCCGGCCCGCTTTACGTCGGCGGGAAAGTAGAGGGCGCGCTGCTGTTCGTCAGCCGTCAGTCCGTTTCCCCGCAGGACGGAGACGGAGAATTTATCGCGCTGATGTCCCGTCTTCTTGGTTTGGGCATAGAGCTGCGCAACACCGGCAAACTAGTGGAAGAAGGAGAGGGCAGGCTGGAACATACTTTTAATTATCTGACGCTGCCCGCCGCGGTCATAGAATCCGACGGCGGAATTTCTTTTCTCAACAAAAAATTTCTGAAAACTTTTAACAAGCCCGACGGAGATTATAAAGGACGCGATTTGTTTGAAGTTTTTACGCCGGCTCCGCCGGCCGCGCGCAAAAGTTTTTTCGCCGCGTATGCCGGCGCGGGCAGCAAAACTTTTGTCTGGGACCAGCCGTTTACCGACGGAGAGACGACGGCCAAATCCTGCAAGTGGCAGGTAAACGTAATAAAAAATTCCAATAATGAAGTGACCGGCTTCGCGCTGATAGGCGAAACCGAATAATTTTATATGTTAAAAATCTGACATAAAACTTGACAAAAAACCCCGTATTATAATTGTAAAAATACATATTGACTATTATAAACTATATATATATAATTAATTCATGTTGTAGTTTATACCACAGTCGCATATTTGAGGGTTTATATGTCACTTACTAAAGTAAAAATAGCAGGGTTGTTATTGTTGTGCCTTACTACTTTTTCTTTCGCGCAGACAAACGTTAACAATTTGACACAGCTTAACAACCAGATGGGCTTTGGCACTACCGCGATAAACATTTCCAACATTACTACATTAGGAGCGCCAAACTTTCTTACCATAGCCGGGCCTTTAACGGCCAACACCTCGTCGGCGTTCACTATATCCGGCACAGATTCTTACAATGTTACCAGCGCAAGGACCAACGGTTTTACCGGCACTTACACCGGCGCGAACGCGACTGTCTTCTTAGACGCGGGCGCCGGCAAAAACGCGACGCTGAGTTCGCTGATTTTTACAGGAGTCACTATCGCGAACACAAGTTCTAACGACCGCATAGTGCGCGCCGCAAACGGCGGCACCGCGAATCTGGACGACGTTCTAATTACCAACGCCACCGTGGCTAACGGCACAAACGGTTACAACGCTTTTCTTCTTACGCAGGCCGGCGGCATAATGAATATCACCAATTCGTTTATCGGCGGAACGGCTTTTACCGCGGGAGCCATGAACACCACCGGCGGCAACGGCGTTATAGCCTCAAACGCCGGAACGATGAATATAGATAATACACAGTTCCAGTATAACAGCATTAACGGCACGGCGGGCAGCACTCTTATTACCAACACCGGCGCGCTGAACATAACGGGCAACTCTCTTTTTGCTAATAACAGAACCCAAGGGGCCGGCAATATTATAGCCAACAACGCCGGCACCATGACGGTTACAGATTCCGTTTTTGACCGCAACACCACAGCTTCCGCCGCGGGCGGCGCGATAACCAACACCGCGGCTCTTAATATAACGGGCTCCACTTTTAAAAATAACACCTCGGGTTCGACCGGCGGCGCGATAGACAACTCCGCTTCCGGCGCGGTGAACATATACGGCGGCACGTCATTTTTAAACAACACCAGCGGCACCCACGGCGGCGCGATAAACGCGACGGGAACGTCAGTCGTTAACATTACCGCCGACGGCAACGGCGACGTTACTTTTGACGGCAACACCGCCGCCAACCAGGGCGGCGCGATACGCGTGGACGCGAACGCAACCTTAAACGTTACGGCGGACGGCGGCAACGTTGTTTTTTCAAATAACAAGTCCGGCACGTCGGGCGGCGCGATACAAAGCGTGGCCGGCACTTCTCAGATTAATCTTACCGCGCAAAACGGCAATATCACTTTCGAAGGCAACTCGGACGGCACCGGCGCGGAGGATATGAACGTCGGCAACGTTGCGAATCTGACTGTTAATAACGGCGACATTACTTTTAACGACTCCATTACTTCCAGCGCGGCGTCCGCGAACAGCATAAACATAAGCGGGACAAACGGCAGCGTGGTTTTAAACGCGGACATGAAAGGGCACGGCCTCGCGACGGGCGATACCGGTTTTAACGGCACGGTCACGTTAAACAGCGGCACCATCAAAATGGCGGACGATTCTTACTTTTTCAATTCCCCCTTCATCGGCAACGGCGGCACGCTGGACAGGCAGAACGGCTCGCTGGGCACCATAGATATGTCCAACTTCACGCTTAACGGAAACGTCAACGAAAAAATAGACGTTGATTTGGCTTCGGCCGCAGGCTCGTTTTTCTCCGACACAGCGGGCACCGCGTCCGGCGGCGGGCAGATAATGATTTCGGACATAAGACTGCTTTCCAACGCCAAGGGAACGACGGATGTTCCCGTCGGAGACGCCGCGGCCTCTCCGTTTTTAAACCTCGCCCCAAATTACACTTTAAACGGCGCCATATATACATATAATGTATCCTATATACCCACGGACGGCGCGAGCGACGCGTTTTTGGAGTTTATAGCCGCGTCAGTCGCCCCGGCCGGTTTTATGCCGCAGGTTACAATGCAGGGCGCGTATCTTAACCAGTTAAACGCGTACGCGACGGTGCTCAATTACGTCGGCACGGAAAATCCGTGCTTGGACGGACGCTGCTCTTCATACGGTTTATGGGTGAGACCTTACGGTTTTAAAGAGAGCGTAGATTACCGCGACGGCGTGAAAGTGAAAGAGCGCAACGCGGGCATATACGTCGGTTTTGACACGAGAAAATATGATATCGGCCGTGATTATAACGCCGACTTTACGGTTTTCGCCGGGTACAATGACTTAAACCATGACTACGAAGATGTTGACATTGACCAAAACTCTGTAGCTTTGGGCGCGGCGGCCGGTTTATATAAAGGAAACGCGTTCGCCGGTCTGACTTTGAGCGGCACCGCCGGCAACGGCACCGCGCGGTCCAACCTCGGCAGCGCGGATTACAGCATGGAGACTTACGGCGCGGCTTTAAAACTTGGTTACAACGCGCGGCTGTCAAAAGTTTTTGTGCTTCAGCCGTCGATAACCGGCGCGTATACTATGGTCAGTCTCAGCGATTTTGACGACGAAGTCGGTAACCCCGTCCGCGCAAACACCCTTTCTCCTTTCACTATCGAGCCCGGCGTAAAACTGCTTGCCGGTTTAAGCAAATCAACTTACGCGCGCGCCGGAATCAGCTACGCGTATACGACGAACGATAAGCCGGTGGCTTATATCAGCGGCATTCAGCTGCCGGAAATTTATACAAGCAATTATCTTGAATACACGGTAGGCGCGGAACATCAGTTCACGGATAATTTTTCGGCGGGGCTGGATTTGTACGCGCGGAATTTGGACAGGACCGGCGTAGGAGCGGCTCTTGATTTACGTTATTTGTTCGGCAAAGAGTGCAAACCTCTCCCCGTTGCGCCCGTCGCGGAGCAGCCCGTTCCCGCGGAAGCTGAGCAGCCTGTCCCCGCGGCCCAGCCGGAAAACGGCCCGCTGTTTGAGAGGAACGTTTTGTTTGGTTTTGATAAATACTATGTGCGCGCCGGCGACAAGGATTATCTCCTTAAAGAAATAGCGCGGCTCAAACAGAGCGGTTATTATGAAATAAAGATACAAGGCCATACTGATAATATCGGCACAAAGGCGTACAACCAAAAACTGTCCGTCAGACGCGCGAACGCGGTTTATAAAGTATTCAAAGAACAGGGCGTTACGGATAACGTGACCGTGCAGGGTTTCGGCCTTACTAAACCGGTGGCCACAAACAAAACTAAAGAAGGCCGCGCGCAGAACAGGCGCGTGGAAATAATAGCTCTTAAGAAGATATAAAGTCAGGGTAAAAAAAAGCGGCGTCTGAAACGCCGCTTTTGCCAGAGTCAGAAAAACGTAATATATTATAATTCTACAGTTTGATGCAGCGTACATGAGGGCTTACATGCCGCTTACTAGAGTTAAGTTAACAGTGTTGCTATTGTTTTGTCTGGCAAGTTTTTCTTTTGCGCAGACGACTGTTACTACCGCGTCGCAGCTCAGCACGGAAATCGGTACTAACGGCACCGCGGATATTCTTCTGGGCAACAACATAGCGCTCGGCGGGACAAACATAGTCCAGAATACTTCGCCGACGTACGCCGTCACTATATCCGGCGGCGGCCTGTACGGTTTTACCGGGGCGCTCGGCACAAACCTTTTTGTTCCGGCGACGGGGCAGACGTTTACTCTGAACGATATAAACTTCACCGTCACCTCCGCCGCGGCAACCCGCATCATCGCGAACAACGGCACGGCTTATCTTAATAATGTCTCCGTAACTAATTCCACCTCTTCCTCAAGCAACAACTTAATAAGAAACAATGCAACCGGTACTATGACTATTGACAACTCCACATTTTCCGGGAACACGGCCACGGGCGGGATTACCGGCGGCGTTGTCAATAACGCGGCGTCCGGGGCTCAACTTTCAATTAACGGCTCAACATTTTCCGGCAACACAAACAACGGCCAAGGCGGCGCGCTTTATAATATTGCGGGCGCGACGGCGAATATTACCGATACTTCGTTTATCGGCAACAGTTCTACGGCGAGCGGGACGGGCGGCGGCGCGATATACAACGACGGCACAATGAACATTACCGCCGAAAACGCGAATGTTGTTTTTTCCGGCAACCGCTCAACCTCGTTGGGCGGCGCGATAACCAACGGCAATGTCACAACGGCGGTTCTTACAATAACCGCGGACAACGCCGATGTCGTTTTCGGCGACAGCACCGGCGCGACTTCCAACAGCGCCGGCAGTAACGGCGGCGTCATACAGAACAGAAACAACGCCACGCTGAACCTTGTAACCAACAACGGCGATATAAATTTTGTCGGCAAAAATACCGACGTAACCGGCAATAACGCTATTAACGTCGGCGGTAATTTATACGTTAAATTAGGCGCGGGCAATGTCTTTTTCGACACAAATAATAATATTACCGGCGCCGCCACCGCGGACCATATATATGTAATGGACAACCCGTTGAGTGCCGGTCTCGGCGGGCAATTACTCATTAATTCCGACGCTTCGGGGTACCTAGGGGCATTTTCGTCCCAAGGCGGCATAACAACGATTACTTCCGGCGGCAAAATGTTCGGCGGCGGAACGGCTTTAAACACGGTTTCCGGCGGCGGCGTTGTTAACGTGACGGACTCCAGCATTTATTACGGCATTACCGTCAACAACGGCGGCACTTTAAACAACTACACCACGTCGGCGTCGACGATGAATATCGGCGGAACGTCCACAAGCAGCCTGGCTTTCGGCGCGTCCGGCGGCACGATGAATTTTGATATTGACTCCAGCCTGACGCAGGGCTCTTTCAATCTCGCCGGCAAGATTGACAACGGTTCCGCGAATACGGTTAACCTTAATAATGCCAACGTCACTCTCGCGCTTAACGATTACACCGGCGCGACGACGTACGGCTTCAACAACGACACTCTTACCATATCTGACCCGGCGGCCAGCACGTCTAATCCCGTTTTGAGAAATGTTAATTTTACAAATCTTACGTCTAATAATACCACTCTTAATTTTAACATCAGCATGACGGACGCGGGTTTCGGCACGGCGACGGGCGGGCAGTCGGTTTTAAATTCAGACACGCTGACGGCAACGACAAGCAGCGGCACTTTTAACCTCGGCGCCATAGGCATGCTGCAGGACCAGGACGACGGATTAAATAAAACTTACGACGCGAAGGTGCTTTTCGGCGGCGCGACTTTTGCCCCCTCTTCCCCCACCCCCTCTTTGGTTGTAACTAATATATATACGTATCTGGCGTCCGTGGACCCGAGCGCGACCGGCATTTTGCTGACGGTGCAGAGCGCGACCGACGAGAACTCTTTGAACGCGGCCAACACTTACGTCGGCAACAGTTCTTTCAACATGACGTATTTTGACAACCAGACTACTACCTATAATATAGGCGCGTCGCTGGACAACGCGGCGGCCGGCCAGCTTTTGGTGCAGGGCGTAAACCCGGCGCAGAGCGTTATCGACGGCACGCTGGTTGATTCTTCTAATACGCCGACAGGCGGCAACGGCTCTTTCTTTAAATTGACGAACGCGACGGATTTTACTTTGCAGGACCTGACTATTCAAAACGCTGCCGGCGTCAACGGCCCGATATTGAACGTGTCCAGCGCGTCCGCGACGGCGGTTTTAAATGATTTGACGATACAGAATAACGCCGCGACGGGCAACGGCGGCGCGATATACGTGTCAAATGGAACGGTTAACATCTCCGGCGGTACGGGCACGACGATGTTTTACAACAATACTGCCGCCAGCGCCGGCGGCGCTATTTATAATACTGGCGGCAGTGTTACGATATCCGGCTCGACCTTTGATTCAAACGCAATAACAACCTCCACAACAAACAGTAACGGCGGCGCTATTTCTAATACCGGCGGTACTTTAACTTTAAACGCCGGCAATGTGTTTGAAAATACGCAAAATATTACAAATGCTTATAACGGCGGCGCTGTTTACAATGGAGGCGCTACGGCCACTAGTAATATTACAAGCAATACCTTTAAAGGCTTACAAGCCACGAACGGCGGCGCTGCCTATAATATTTCTTCCGGTTATATGACAATATCCGGTTCGACTTTTGATTCCAACAGCGCTAGCAACTATGGCGGCGCCGTCTATAATGTTGCCAGTATGGACATATCCGGCTCGATTTTTGATTCGAATAGCTCTATCAGCTATGGCGGCGCGATTTACAACGGCAGCGGTATGACAATATCCGGTTCGACTTTTGATTCCAATATCACCAACAATTATGGCGGCGCTATTTCTAATGTTGGCGGCACTTTAACTTTAAACGCCGGCAATGTGTTTAAAAATACGCAAAATGTTACAAACGCCTATAACGGCGGCGTGATTTTCAGCACAAGTTCCGCCACTACGATTATTAACGCGGGTAATACATTTACAGGTTTTATGGCATCAAACGGAGGCGGGGTAATTTATAATGCCAGCGGCACAGTCACAATCTCAGGCTCGCCAACTTTTGCTTCTAACAGCGCCGGCACCGGCGGAGCAATTTATAATGTCGGGACAACAGGTATTACCGGTGCGAATTTTGTATCCAATACGGCTGCCAGCTACGGCGGTTCGATTTACAGCAGCGGCAGCGCGACCATCGGCGGAACGACATTTGATTCAAATACAGCCGGTCTTCGTGCCGGAGCAATTTATAATACTGGCAGCCTGACTCTGAATGCCGGCAACTCATTCACGAACACGGCCAATTCCGTAAACGCGGCCAAAGGCGGCGCGATTTATAATATCGGCGCTTCCGCCGACACTGCAATCGCGGACAATACTTTTACGGGTTTGCAAGCGTCCCAGGACGGCGGCGCGATTTATAATGACACGGGCACTGTAACCGTTACAGACGCGGGCACGGGCACGACATTTACTTCTAATACGGCGACCGGCAACGGCGGGGCTATTTACAACGCGGCCGCGCTTGCGCTTACTTCCGCCGTCAACGATATAACGTTTAACGGCAACAAAGCCGGCGGAAGCGGCGGAGCCATCTACAATATTACGTCCGCAGACGTCTCTCTCGTAGATGTCAACTTCATAGGCAACACGGCGGGAGGCAACGGCGGAGCCATCAGCAATACGGGGACCGGGACTTTGGAGATAGACGGCGGAATCCCCGGAGACACGCCGGGTTCGGACTCGCAAACGGAGTTCTCTAATAACTCTGCGACAGGATTGGGCGGAGCCATCTACAACACCGGCGCGGTGATTTTAGATTCGACTAACGAGGATATATCGTTCTCCGGCAACACGGCGGGCGGGGTTGCCAACGACATTTATACCACGGGCACGATAGCCGTAAACGGCACGGCGGGCAGCGTTGTTATCGGAGGCGGCATAGCGGGCACGGCGGCGGCGGTAATCAATAAATCGGGTGCGGGAGATTTTCTTATCAACGGCAACAGCTCCGGTTATGTGGGCGCGTTAAATAACTCCGCGGGGAACACGATAGCGACGGCGGCGTATTTTGACGGACTCAGCAATATCTCCGGCGGGACGGTGGAACTGGCGCAGGGTTCGAGCATAGAATCCGGCACAATATTTAACGTCGGCGCGGCGGGCACGTTACTGATTTCCACCGGCGACGATATGACGGTTGCCGGCGGGCAGATAAACGATTTGAGCGGCGCCGGCGGCTTGGTGAATAAGACCGGCGCGGGCACGCTGACGCTGACCGGCGACAACTCCGTTTTTGACGGAACTTTTGACCAGAGCGCCGGCGTTACGACGGTGGGCGCGGTTGACACGATGTTTGCCGGGACCAACAATATTTCTAACAGCACGCTTAATATTACTACGTCGCACGGTCTTTATTATAACGCGACTTTGGGTAACAGCGGCATTCTTAACAATTATAATACCGCGGCGGCTTCCACGGATATCGGCGGCCCGGGCAGCAGCATAACTTTTGCCTCCGGCGCGGCCGGCGCGGTAATGAATTTCGGCGCGGACCCGTCGTTAACCCAAGCGACGTATAATTTGGTTGCCGACGTGCCGAACGCCGCGGGCAACACGGTTAATTTTTCTGATTCATTAGTAACGCTCGGCGCGGCGAGTTACACCGGCGGCGGAACTTACAGTTTAAATAATTCCGTGCTTGACTTAACCTCTCCGTCGGGCGGGACAACGCTTAACAACGTCGTGTTTTCGACGTTAAACGCGTCAAACAATTCTTCGCTCAATTTTAACCTGAGCATAACGGACCCGACGCAGACAAACTCCGTGATAAGTTCCGACACTCTTAACACGGGCGGCGGAACCGGCACGCTCAAACTCGGCGCGATAGGTTTATTGCAGGACGAGGACGACGGCGTACACGGAACCTACGACGCGACGGTGCTTACCGGCGGCGGCGTTACTTTTGATACTTCTTCCCCCTCTTCTTTGGTTGTTACGAATATTTACACTTACACCGCGTCGGTTGACTCCGCCGCGACGGGCGTTTTGCTGACGGCGACGGGCGCGTCAGACGAATTTTCTCTTAACGCGGCTAACACTTACGTCGGCAACAGTTCTTTTAACATGACGTATTTTACACCTCTGCCTTCTACCTATAATATAGGGGCGAGTTTGGACAACGCGGCCACCGGTCAGCTTTTGGTGCAGGGCGTGAATCCGTCTCAGAGCATTATTGACGGCACGCTGGTTGATTCCGACGGCGCGCCTGTCGGCGGCAAAGGTTCTTTCTTCAAACTGACCGACGCCACGGATTTTACTTTGCAGGATTTGACAATTCAAAACGCGGCCGGAACCGACGGCCCGGTACTGAACGTGTCAAGCGCGGACGCGACGGCGGCGTTAAATAATTTGGTTATACAGAACAACACGGCGACAGGCAACGGCGGCGCGATTTACCAGGACAGCGGCGTGGATAACGTGTCTGTGTCGAACTCAACTCTGACGGGCAACAGCGCAACGAACGGCGGCGCGATGTATGTTGCGAGCGGCGCGGTTGACGTTTCCGGCGCGACGACATTCAGCGGCAACACCGCTTCAAACCAGGGCGGCGCGATATACAACGCGGGCACAGTGAATTTAGATTCCACGGCGGGAAATATTACTTTCAGCGGCAACTCCGCGTCAAGCGCGGCAAACGGCGCGGACATTTATAACGCCGGCGGCACTATAAACATAGACGGCACGACGGGTACGACGACGGTCGGGGACGGCATAGCCGGCACCGGCACGATTAACAAATCCAACGGCGGCGCGCTTGCGATAAACGGGGACAGTTCAAACTACACCGGCACGTTTAATCAGTCCGGCGGCACGACGACGGCAAAGGCGGCGTATTTTGGCGGACTCAGTAGTATTTCCGGCGGGACGGTGGAACTGGCGCAGGGTTCGAGCATATCATCCGGGACGCGGTTTGACGTAGGCACGGCGGGCACGTTACTGATTTCCACCGGCGACGATATGACGGTTGCCGGCGGACAGATAAACGACTTAAGCGGCGCGGGCGGCACTGTAACCAAAACGGGAGCCGGCACGCTGACGCTGACCGGCGACAACTCGGTCTTTGACGGCACGTATAACCAGACGGACGGAACGACGACTGTTGACGCGGCGGACACAATGTTCGCCGGAACGAATAATATTTCTGACAGCACGCTTAATGTGACGACGGCGAACGGACTTTATTATAACGCTACGCTTGGGAATAACGGCATACTGAACAATTTAGATACAACCGCGGCATCTACTGATATAGGCGGGACGGGAAGCAGTATAACTTTCGCCTCCGGCGCGTCAGGCGCTGTAATGAATTTCGGCGCGGCGGCGGGATTAGCGCAGGCGGCGTATAATTTGGTTACCGATGTGCCGAACGCCGCCGGTAATACGGTCAACTTCACTGATTCATTAGTAACGCTAGGCTCGACAAACTACACGGGCGGCGGGACGTATAGTTTGGACAATTCGGTGCTGGACATAACCACGCCGTCGGGCGGGACAACGCTTAATACCGTCAATTTCTCGACGCTCAGCGCGGCTGATAATTCCTCCCTTAATTTTAATCTGTCCATAACGAACCCGACGGGGACGAACTCCGTCATAAGTTCTGATACTCTGAACACCGCGAACGGCGCGGGCACGCTTAAACTCGGCAACATCGGACTGCTGGAAGACCAGGACGACGGCACGCACAGCTCCTACGACGCGGAGGTGCTTAGCGGCGGCATTACGTTTGACACTGCTTCCCCTTCTACCATGGTGGTCACAAGTATTTATAAGTACACGGCGGCGGTTGACCCTTACGCGACGGGCGTTTTGCTGACCGCTACCGGCGCGTCAAGCAATAATTCACTCAACGCGGCCAATGTTTACGCGGGCGACAGCGCTTTTGACATGACGTATTTTTCCCCCCAGCCCTCTACCTATAATATAGGGGCCAGTTTGGATAACGCGGCGGACGGCACCCTTTTGGTTCAGGGCGCGGGCGCTTCTCAGGATACTATCGACGGCACGCTGGTTGATAATAACGGAACGCCTGCGGGCGGAAACGGCTCCTTCTTCAAACTTAACGGTACGACTGATTTGACGCTTCAAAATCTTACGATAGAAAACGCGGCGGCGAACGGGACCAACTCGTCCCTGCTGGGCACTAATACGACGGACGGCTCAGTTCTGAATATTACAAGCGCGACGTCTGCGGCCGCTTTAAATAATCTTACCGTAAAGAACAACACGGCGGCGGGCAACGGCGGCGCGGTATATGTGGACAGCGGCGCGAGCAACGTGTCGGTGGAAACATCAGCGTTTACCGGCAACAGCGCGGCCGACGGCGGCGCTATGTATATAGCAAGCGGCAGCGGGGCTAACATCTACGACGGCTCTTCTTTCACGAACAACACGGCTTCCGGACAGGGCGGGGCGATATACAACGCCGGAACTATATTAATGGATACGACGGCGGGAGATATCACTTTCAGCGGCAACAAGGCCGCAAGCGCCGCCGACGGGAATGACATTTATAATACGGGCTCGATAAGTTTTGATGGAGCGAATAACATTATTATAGGAGACGGCATAGCTGGCACAGTGTCGGCGGTGATAGACAAACCTGGCGCGGGCGAATTACTCATCAACGGGGACAGTTCGGGATATTTGGGGACATTT
>Ga0123354_10000054_pt1 | contig 85368 bp, 74 predicted proteins | sample TergutLab28metaG_2_FD_97872 | JGI IMG/M metagenome (GOLD analysis project Ga0123354, IMG submission 97872) | Labiotermes labralis P4 segment gut microbial communities from Petit-Saut dam, French Guiana - Lab288 P4 | ecosystem: Host-associated > Arthropoda: Insects > Digestive system > Gut ... | reverse complement strand
GCCGGCGCCCCGTGCATCTGTGCGGGCCGCCGCACATCCGCCCCCCCCACAACCAGCGCCCCGTCCGCCCCCCGCCGTACCGTCGCCGACCACGGCGGCCCCATCACCCGTCCGGTCTCGTTCAGCTCACTCATCAACCCACCTCATCATCGCCATGTCACGCCCCAAGACAATAGGAACCGTCCCCCCTGTCTGCACTGTCTCCCCTGTCTGTGCGCCGTCTGCGTCCCCCCTCTGTGTCGCACCACCGATCACCGTCAGGCCAATGTCCGGCACAGCCGGACGAGCCGTCCCACGACCCCACCCCACCGGGTGGCGAGGTCCGCACCAGCGGGTCGGGGTGGCTGTCCGGCACGCTGGCATCGGGTTTGGCGGGAAGACCGGCGACAGCCGGTCGGGGGACTGCGTGCCGGACAGCCACCCCGACCCGCGACCCAACCCGACCACACCCCCCCACCACGACACCCGAACCACCCCCACCTACATCCTTTCCGGCGCGTCGACACCGAACCGACCCAACGCATTGGCCAAGACCTGCCGGACCGCGTCGTTGAGCCACAACCGGGTCCGGTGCACATCGGTGACCGGATCGTCCCCCTTAGGAACGACCCACAACCGAGAACGGTCCGCGAGCTCGAAGTCGTACCACTTGCTGTACGCCCCAGCGAGGGCTTCGGCGTACCGGGCCACCCGGTGCGGCTCACGCAACGTGGCGGCCTGTTCGACCACCCGGGGAAAGTCGGCGAGCAGACCCAGCAGGACGCGTTCGGGTTCGTGGACCAGCAGCGCACCGTCGAAGCCGTCGTCGCGGCGCACACCAGCCTCGGCCGCGTTGCGGTCCATAGCAGCTGTGCGCGCGTGGGCGTACTGGACGTAGTACACCGGGTTGTCGTTGGCGGCTTTGACCAGCAGGTCGAGGTCCAGGTCGATAGTGGAGCCGTACGACGAGCGGGCCAGGGAGTACCGGGCGGCGTCCACCCCGACGGTCTCGACCAGGTCTTCCATGGTCACGACGTTTCCGGCACGTTTGCCCATACGCACCGGTTCGCCGTCCTTGACGAGGTTGACCATCTGCCCGATGAGGATCTCCAGGTGGGTGTGCGGGGTGTCGCCGAACGCCGCGCACACAGCCATGAGACGGCCGATGTACCCGTGGTGGTCAGCGCCGAGCATGAGCACCACCCGGTCAAAACCGCGTTCGCGTTTGTCCAGGTAGTAGGCAATGTCTCCGGCGATATATGCGGCGTCGCCGTCGGACTTGACGACAACCCTGTCTTTGTCGTCACCAAAGGTCGTCGTGCGCAGCCATGTCGCCCCGTCGGCCTCGTAGACGTGCCCGGCCTCGCGCAGACGCGCCATGGCACGTTCCACAGCACCGGAGGCGTGCAGCGAGTCCTCGTGGAAGTACACGTCGAAATCAACACCAAAGTCGTGCAGGGACGCCTTGATCTCGTCGAACATCAACGCCACACCCTGGGAGCGGAACGCTTCGACAGCCTCGTCGTCGGCCAAGGTGCTCGGGTCCGCATCCCCTGCGGCGGCGGCACCGGCGACCACACGGTCGGCAATCTCGACGACATACACCCCGTGGTAACCGTCTTCTGGTGGTTCTTCGCCACGGGCCCGTGCCAGCAACGACTGAGCAAATCGGTCAATCTGCGCGCCGTGGTCGTTGAAGTAGTACTCGCGGGTCACATCCGCACCGGCGGCAGCCATAACACGTGCCAAGGAGTCGCCGACCGCCGCCCACCGCGCCCCGCCGATGTGCAAGGGACCAGTCGGGTTCGCCGACACAAACTCCAGGTTCACCCTCAGCCCAGCGAGGGCCTGGCCACGTCCGTACGTGTCACCCGTTTCGACGATCGTGCGCGCAAGATCACCCGCTGCCGCCGCCTCCAGCCGAACATTGACGAACCCTGGACCCGCCACCTCGGCCGACGCCACACCGTCAGCCGCACCGAGCCGTTGGGCCAGTTGGGCGGCAAGCTCGCGCGGGTTGACACCCGCGCGCTTGCCGAGCTGGAGCGCCACATTCGTCGCCCAGTCGCCGTGGTCGCGTGAGCGCGGACGCTCCAGGTGCACCGGATCAGGGACGTCGTCGGTGGTCAGAGCCACGGGAGCGGCGGCGAGGACGTCGATCAGAGCGATGCGGACCGCGGCGGCAAGCTGGTCGGGAGTCACGTGCATCAGCCTACCCAGACCAACACGAGCCGCCGTACCAGCCCCAAACTCTGCTCAAACGTGCAAGACTTTGGTCATGCTGGAACAAAGGTGTTGCAGATGAGCCGGCGGCTGGGGCTGATTGACCACACCGTCGATGCGTTACGGACCCGTATCCTCTCTGGTGAGTGGCCAGTCGGGACCCGTATCCCCACTGAACCGGTCCTCGTCGAGATGCTCGGCGTGGGCCGCAACACGGTACGCGAGGCCGTGCACGCTCTTGTGCACTCAGGCCTCGTCGAACGCCGTCAGGGATCAGGCACGTACGTCGTTGGGAATTCCGAGCTGGCCGTGACCCTCAGCCGCGAGGTCGCACGGACGAGCCAGTCCGACGCCATGGAGGTGCGCCGCGCCCTCCAGGTCGAAGCTGCTCGCCTGGCCGCAGCCCGGTGCACAACCGACGACATCGCCGTGATCCAACAGGCCCACGAAGACCGGGAGATCGCCTACGCAAGCGGTGACCACGAGCAGAAGGTCGCTGGTGACCTTGCTCTGCACATGGCCGTCGTGCGCGCGTCAGGCAACGCCCTGCTCGTAGACCTGTATGAGAACCTCATCGATGCGGTTCGCGACAGCGTGGTCGCGGACCCCGAAGGGGACGCCTGGTACGACGCACTGATCGCTGCCATCGTGGCCAGGGATCCGTCTGCGGCTGGTCGTGAGACCGCGTACTACCTCACCGCCTTGCTCGACTGACGACCCACACAGGCATCGTCGTCGAAGCAGCACAGGGTCTTCACCCGTAGGTTTGTGCTGCTTACGCCCTGCAGGACCAAGTCCCGCTCGACGCTGCCTACGGAACGGTAGTCGTTTGGCAACCCTCGTCATGGTGGGTGCATTCAGCACGGCACGAACTGGGCCGTGTTGCGAAAGCCTCTGTCCGCGCTGCGGCACGCCCTGCGCGGACTTTCGCAGATCGCGTCGTGCGAACTCCTCCGGTTCGCACGGCGCGATCTATTCGCACGTCGCAGCACGGCGGGCACGACAAGGTTGGTGATTAGTCCCACCAAAAAGCCCAGATACGGGCTCGGACGGCACGCCAGTAGTCGTCGCGGTCGATACCTTGGTCGATGTTGTCAGGGCAGAAGATGTAGTGCTCAAGGACCATCTGCTCGACATCGGCCTGCTGTGACGGGGGCCGGGCGACCGCCAGCCACAGCGTGTCGAAACCCATCTGGACCACAACTGCGCCGAAACGCTCTTCCCACGAGCACAGCACAGCACTGACGTCACTTGCCCACAGACCGTAGTTGGCGCTCCCGGCCCAACCCAAACGCCACGGCACCTCGGCAGGACGCGCCGCCGGCACGAGCACGAGCGCGCTGATACCGTCCATCACCTCCACCATCACGGTCGCGGCGCCACCCGGCTCGGCACTGTCGCGGTCCTGGGCACTGGTCCCCAAGATCTTGTCGGCCGCCGCAACCCACTCGTCCGGTTCGCCGACCACAGGGTCGTAGAACTCACCAGCACGCCACGGGCGGTCGAGGCTGTCCTCGTCCAGCCCTTCGACGACCACCGGCCACAGGCCCGTCGTAGGGAAGTCCTGCACACACCGCAACCACAAGGCGTCCAGGTCACCTTCAGTGACCAACCACGCAACCGTCGGACCGTTCCCCTCATCAGCGACGACCGGTTCGCCCGCAGGCAGCTGGTCGGCGACATCGGCCAGGTCTGGCACCACCGCCGCCCGCACAGTCACCTGGACAGCACGACGCGCCGGTTCGTCCATCCACCGTTCAGCCAACGCCAGAGTCTGGGCGTACACACGCTGGTACTCAGGCTCGTCCTTACCAACCTCGCGCTGGTCATCACTCATAGCGGCAGGCTATCGCGCCGTCGACCAGCAACCAGGCGGGCTGGCCCGACGACAGCCTATTGGGTCGACAGGCCAGGCCAAGATACTGGTACGCTCGTCATCCACGCGCGCCTGTAGCTCAGTGGATAGAGTGTCTGCCTCCGGAGCAGAAAGTCGCAGGTTCGAATCCTGTCAGGCGCACAAAGAGGTCCCCTTGACCTGGGGAGATACTCGGGTGCAAGTTTCGTCGGCGAGGCTGGTGCACCTGCAAGTGCCACATGTCCCCCGCCCCTCTCGCCGGGCGCTGTTCTCTGGCCTCGCTACGGTCGTGACGATGGGACAAGTGCCGCGCCCGCTCAGGACCGGCAGGCCGTGCTCAGCTCCACCTCGCCCTTCCCGCGGTGTCGGCGTTCCTGCTGACATGCTGTTGGACACGCCAGGCTCAAGCCTTCGATCGACGACCTCAGTTGTCTTGGACAGCCGCGTCGATATCGGCGACGAGTGTGCGGCACCACTCGACCGCGGTTCGCAGCTCGGGGACCACGGGCAGGTCCTCGCTCGCGGCCGCATAGAGCGACTCCCACCGCGGGGTCGGTGTGAGGACTGGGGGCCAGGGATGTCGTGCCCGGAAGCGGAACAGCCGCACCGCGACGGATCTGGCTGCCACCTTGTCGAGCCTGCCCTCGGCAGTCAGCAGCTGCAGGTCCACCAGGTCACGAACGCGGTCGCTGTGGGGACTGGTCAGTGCGTGCAGCTTCTGTGCGACCTGGTGGGTGATGCGCATCACCGGCACCGGGCCCGGTTCGGGCAGCCCGAGCTCGGCGAACAGAGCGACGATGTCGGGGGCGATGCACAGGTCGGCGTCTTGGGCGCAGCCGATCTCGTCGTGGCCGACCTCCAGGTCGATGGTCAGCCACGGACGCCCCACGTAGCGCATCTTGACCCGGAAGGGTCGCATCACGTAAGCACCGGGAACACCGGTCGGAGTCTCTGGGAGGTCACGCGCGACGGCACCGGTGAACCTGTGCCATCCGGCCCGCAGAGCATCCTCGAGGTCGCAGTGGAACTGCTCGACGGGCCCTGCCAGCGCCGCATCGAAATCTGGGGTGAACCGGCTCCCGGTCTCGCCAACCCTCAGTTTGAGCCCCGTTCCTCCTTTGACCACGCCAGCGGGCAAGACCTGTCCCAAGACGGTGTTCGCCACCGACCGCTGGATACGTCGTGGGGGGACCCCGCGTTGCCATGCCACCGTCCTCATGGCCCCCTCGAGCGCCCTCACGTTCTTCGGGCTCACGAGGTGGCATCCAGGGCAGCGACGAGAGCAGTTCGGTCGTCGTGGCTCACTAGGCCCTCGTCGACGGCCTTGTCCATGGCGGCGTGGAGCCGGTCGCCTGGGACGCGGCCGACGCAGTCCACCAACGCGTCAGCCACGCAAGCAGACCTGATACCGCCGTACTCGACGACCGGGCCGCGCGGATAGCACTGGTCAATCACTGCGACGTGCTGGGGGGCGGCGCCGCGCCACCGCCGGGGAGTGGCGACCTGGATCTTGAGGGGGTTGACCTGGGTGAGGTCGTGCATCGCCAGCACCGCCTCGCCGACGAGGTACGCCTCGGCACCCACGCAAGCCACAGCCTCGGCGTACTCGGTCCAGGCAGTCTCTGGGACGTCTGGGCAGCGGTAGACGCCATAGGCCAGGTGCTCCAGGAACCCGCGGGCGGCAAGCTTGCGCAAGGTCGCCGCAGATATCCCCAGCGCCCGGGCGTCGTCGGTGGTCACGACGCCGTAGGAGTCCAACGCGTGGTCCCACAGCACACGACGAGCAGTCATCGTCATGGCACAACCGTACCAAAAACGGGACGGTTGTGCCATCGACTCGCCGATCCCGACCGTCGGAACCGCCTGGGAACATCACATGGCTGAGCGGATGATCGGAGAGGCCAGCAGGGACAACGGGTCGCTGGCAGGGCGGAAGACCTGGGCGCGTCGGCCTCGGCCTCCCAGGGCGGCGGTGGTCTTGTCGGTGGGGGTGATGAAATCGGTGCAGGACCGCAGCTTGCGCTGGAAGTTACCCGGGTCGATCTCCAGGTGCCACACGGCCTCGTAGACCTTGCGCAGCTGTGCGATGGTGAACTCCGGCGGCAGGAACGACGCGGCCAACGGCGTGTGCTCCAGCCTGGACGAGATCCGCTCGCGTGCCGTGGTCAAGATCGTGTCGTGGTCGAACGCCAAAGTCCCGGCCACCTCGTCCACCGGCGCCCACTGTGCTGCCGCCGCGTCAGTGCCTCCCTGGGGCACCTCCGGGTGCGAGGTGACCGCCAGGTGCGCCACCGACACCACCCGGTGCGGCCGGGGGTCGCGTCCTGGGGTCCCGAAAGTCGCCAGCTGTTCGAGCACGAGCCCGTCCGCGCTCACCCCCGTCTCCTCCACCAGCTCGCGCCGTGCCGCGTCGTCAAGGTCCTCCTGCGCCCCCACGAACCCCCCAGGCAACGCCGACCGCCCCGCGAACGGCTCTTCCCCCCGCTCGACCACCAGCACCTGCAGCCGGTCGTCGACCACCGCGAACAGCACCACGTCAACCGTCACATAGAAAACCGGAAACTCACTGGTGAACCGCGCCATGCCGACACCCTAGCGTCCCGCCGACAAGAAGGGCGAGGCCAGGTGTGAGGCTCGGCGATCTGGCAGTGTCGCAACCGACACCCGCTGACCCCTTCCCGGGGACCCAAGGCAAGGCGTTGACGCAAGAGCAAGGGTTTGAAGACTTGCTCCTGCGTCAACGCCTTGCCTTCGCGGCGAACGGTCATGCCGCGGGAAGCCGGTCAGGCGAGGTGTTTGGTGATGAGGAGCTCGGCGATCTGGATGGTGTTGAGGGCTGCGCCTTTGCGGAGGTTGTCGTTGGACACGAACAGGGCCAGGCCGCGGCCGTCGGGGACGCCTTCGTCGGTGCGGATACGGCCGACGAGGGACGGGTCGATCCCGGCGGCTTCCAGGGGGGTGGGCAGGTCGTCGTCGGGGACCTGGACGCCGGGGGCGGTGGCGAGCAGCTCGTAGGCGCGTTCGGGGGTGATCGGGCGGGCGAACTCGGCGTTGACCGACAACGAGTGGCCGGTGAACACCGGGACACGTACGCAGGTGCCGGAGACGGCGAGGTCGGGGATGGACAGAATCTTGCGCGACTCGTAGCGCAGCTTCTGCTCTTCGTCGGTCTCGCGGCTGTCGTCGTCGAGGACTTTGCCGGCCAACGGCACGATGTTGAACGCGATGACCCGGGCGAACTTGGCCGGGTCGCCGAACTCGACCGCCCGGCCGTCGTGCACCAGTGCGGTGGTGTCCTGGTCGTAGGCAGCGCGGACCTGGTCGTCCAGCTCGCGCACCCCGGCCACACCCGCACCAGAGACCGCCTGGTAGGTGGACATGACCAGCCTGCGCAGACCTGCCTCGTCGTGCAGAGGTTTGAGCACGGGCATGGCGGCCATGGTCGTGCAGTTGGGGTTCGCGACGATACCCAGGGGAATCTCGTCGAGGGCGTCGGGGTTGACCTCCGCGACGACCAGCGGCACCCGCGGGTCACGACGCCACGCCGAGGAGTTGTCCACGACCAGCGCACCAGCGGCGGCGAACCTGGGCGCCTGTGCCAGGGACGTGGCACCCCCGGCGGAGAACAAGGCGACGTCGATACCGGACAGCTCGGCCTCAGCCACGTCCTCCACGACGATGTCCTGCTCGCCCCACGGCAGGGTGCGGCCCGCCGAGCGGGACGAGGCGAAGTACCGCATCTGGCCGACCGGAAGCTCGTGCTCGACCAGCAGACGCCGCATGACCGCGCCGACCTGCCCGGTCGCGCCGACGACTGCGACGCTCAGGCCGCTCACCGGCCGGTCCCCCCGTACACGACAGCCTCGTCCTGGTCAGAGTCCAGGCCGAAAGCGGTGTGCACGGCACGCACCGCCGCCGGAAGGTCACCTGCTCCGGTGACCACAGACAGCCGGATCTCGGAGGTGGAGATCATCTCGATGTTGATCCCCGCGTCCGACAGGGCGTGGAACAGCTTCGCCGAAACACCCGGGTGCGACTTCATACCGGCGCCGACCAGCGACAGCTTGCCGATCGTGTCGTCGTACTGCAGGCGGGAGTAGCCGACCTCGTCGCGGACAGCCTCCAGCGCCCCGGTGGCGGTCTTGCCGTCCACAGCCGGCAAGGTGAACGACACGTCGGTGCGACCAGTGCCCGACGCAGACACGTTCTGCACGATCATGTCGATGTTCACCCCCGCACCAGCGACGACCTCGAAGATACGGGCAGCTTTGCCTGGCACGTCCGGCACGTCGACCAGGGTCACCTTGGCCTGGGAGCTGTCGTGCGCGACTCCGGCGATGATCGGCTCTTCCATCGGGTCCTCCTTCGTCACAAGGGTGCCGTCCAGGTCTGAGAACGACGACCGCACATGCACCGGCACATCAAACCGGCGCGCGTATTCCACGCAGCGGGGGATGAGCACCTTCGCTCCGCTCGCTGCCATCTCCAGCACTGCCTCGTACCCGATCTGCTTGAGCTTGCGGGCGGTCGGCACGATCCGTGGGTCGGCGGTGAACACACCGTCGACGTCGGAGTAGATCTCGCACACGTCGGCGCGCAGGGCGGCTGCCAACGCCACCGCAGTGGTGTCTGAGCCTCCGCGGCCCAACGTCGTCACGTCGTTGGCCTCGGTGTTCACACCCTGGAACCCTGCGACGATCGCCACCTGCCCGGCGTCGAGAGTCTCAGCGATACGCGACGGGGTGACGTCGATGATCCGCGCCCGCCCGTACACCGCGTCGGTGATGACCCCGGCCTGCTGCCCGGTGAACGAGCGCGCCTGCACCCCCAGGGCGTCGATGGCCATGGCCAGCAACGACATGGAGATCCGTTCCCCAGCGGTCAGCAGGATGTCCATCTCCCGCTGCGGCGGGTCACAGGTGATCTGCTGGGCCAGGTCGATCAGGTCGTCGGTGGTGTCACCCATGGCCGAGACCACCACGCACACGTCGTGACCTGCGCGCTTGGTCGCTACGATCCGCGCTGCTACACGCTGGACCGAGGCGGCGTCGGCCACCGACGAACCGCCGTACTTCTGCACGATGAGCGCCACGTGATGTCCTCCGTTGTGAGTATCTGCAGGTGATTGTAAGGGGAGCAGCGAGGAGGCTCACCCGCACCCCACCCACCGGACCATCAAATGATCACCACGCGATCTTCACCAATGGCTGGAACGGGACCCGTCCGTCGGCCGTTGGACTGGGGTGACGACATGACTCGGGGAGGACGCGATGCGCCGTAAGCGCCACGAAGAGCTGGAACGCGACGACGGAACCGTCGTGCGCTACGAACGACATCCCAACGGAGACGGCCTGGTCGCGGTGGGTGCCGACGTCGACCCCGACGCGTACATCGCCCAGACCGCATGGATCGACCCCGGTGTCCGGGTGCTGGCAGGCGCCCGGGTCGGCGGCCACGCCTGGGTCGAGGACGGCGCCGTCGTCGGCCACCACGCCCGCGTCGGTTCCCACAGCCACATCGGCCCAGCCGCCAAGATCGGCACAGGCGCCAAAGTCGGCCACCGCGCCCGCCTGGGCGCCCGGGTCGTCGTCGAAGAAGGCGCCGTCATCCGCCCCGAGAGCAGCATCTCCGACGGCACAGTGGTGCGCGGGTACGTCCCCGCCGCCTGACCCCAGCCCCAACGGTCTCAATGGGTCCTGGACGGATCGCCGGCCACCACCGGCGATCCGGCCAGGACCCATTGCTGTGCGGCGCAACCCCAGCCCACAGGACCGCAGGCCAGCACAAGGGAACCAATCCTTGTGCTGGCCTGCGGAACCGTGTGCGGTGGAGGTCAGGCTCGGCCGGTGTCGGCCAGGAGGTCGTCGAGGACTTCGGCGGTGTGGGACATGCCGAGGCGGGAGGCGCCGGCGGTGATCATGGACATGGCGTCGGCGGCGGTGCGCAGGCCACCAGAGGCTTTGACGCCGAGGCGTCCGCCGATGGTGCCGGAGATGATGCCGACCGAACGCATGGTGACGCCACCTGCGGGGTGGTAGCCGGTGGAGGTCTTGATGTAGTCGGCACCCGCGTCGGCGGCGGCACGGCAGGTCTCGATGAGCTCGTGGTCAGACAGGACCGCGGACTCGACGATGACCTTCAGGACCGTGGGCGCTGGCACGGCGGCACGGACAGCGGTGATGTCGGCGCGGACGTCGTCGAAACGGCGTTCCTTCGCCGCGCCGATGTCGACGACCATATCGATCTCGTCGGCACCGTCGGCAACAGCCTGGACGGCTTCGGCGACCTTGATAGAAGTCTTGTGGGCACCGGACGGGAACCCTACGACGGTGCAGACCTTGACGGCTTTGGTGCCGTCAGCGCGCAGGGGGATGTCCAGCGGCAGGTGGACGGGGTTGACGCACACGCAGTAGGCACCCAGCTCCACCGCGTCAGCGACGGTGTTGGCGATCTCGGCGCGGGTGGCCTCGGGGCGCAAGAGCGTGTGGTCAATGAACTGGGCGAGGTCCGCCGGTCCCAGGGGGGGCCTGTGGCCGACGGGGTGGGAGTTCTCGACGACGTCCGAAGTGGTCATGCGCGGTGCCTTCCTCCTGTGGCCCCTGAGGCGGGGCCGGTGATGGTCGCGACGAGCGCCTCCCGCTCGTCGTAGTGACGAAACGCCGAACGTGCCGCGGTGAGCGTCACGTCCCGCACGTCGTCGAGGGTCCAGCCGGCGTGGTCGACCAGCAGGGCCAGCTCACGCGACAACGAAGTCCCAGACTGCAACCGGTTGTCGGTGTTGACGGTGACGGCGAACCCTGCACGCAGCAGGGCTGTCGCCGGATGGGTCGCCACAGACGCCGCTGCGCCGGTGGCCACGTTCGATGACGGGCAGACCTCCAGGGCCACACCCCGGTCACGCACCCAGTGGGCCAACGTCGTGGCCGGGCGGGGGGTTGTGGCGGGGCGCGCGTCGGCGTCGAGGCGGCCGTCGGGCTCGTCGTGCCAGGTGTCACCTGGCCAGTCGATCTGCTCGGGCAACCCGGTCTTGTCCGGGCGCGTCTCGTGGCGCGGCCACTCCAGCTGGTCGACCAGGCGCACACCGTGACCCAGGCGGCACGCTCCGGCGTGCACCGCCGCGGCCAGGGACGCGGCAGCCTGCGGGCCAGACCCGTCCTCCCCGGCGTGCACGGTGCACGGCAGGTCGGCCTCGCGCAGCACCGCGAACGCTTTTTCCGCACGGCTGGCCAGGTAGCCCTGCTCGGGTCCGGCGAGGTCGAACCCGACCACCGCCCCACACGCCTCACCGCGGTGGCGCACAGCAAGATCGGCGACCTGTTCGGCCAGGTCGTGCTGGCGCATGGCGCACAGGATCTGCCCGACCTGTGTCCCGGTGGCTGCCGCACCCTGCGCCAGCCCGTCGCGCACAGCGGTCACCACCTCGTCCATGCTCAGACCACCAGCGAGGTGCAGCTCGGGGGCGTAACGCAGCTCGGCGGCGATCACACCGTCAGCGGCGAGGTCTTCGACAGCCTCCGCCGCGACGCGGTGCAGCGCGTCGGCGGTCTGCAGCACCGCTGTGGTGTGCTCGAACGTCGCCAGGTACATGTCCAGCGACCCGTGCGCGGCGGTGACGAACCAGCGGGCCAGCGCCTGCGGGTCGGTCTCGGGCAGGATGTGGCCGACCTCGCGGGCCAGCTCCAGCAGCGTCGCCGGGCGCAGACCACCGTCGAGGTGGTCGTGCAGCAGCACCTTGGGCAAGGCGCGCATCGCTTCCAACGTCTCGGGGCTGGGTTCTTCGGCGCTGAACCCGTCGGGTTCGGCCGCCCCGTGAGACCCTGGCGCTTCGCTCACTCGTCGTCCTCGTCGTCGAGCGGGACCTCAGCAGCCTGGTCGATCACGTCGGCCTCGGCCGCTTGGTCCCCCGGGTGGGCGGGCCCCGGTTCGTAGTCCTCGGGGTCGTCGGCCACGCCAGCGGCGTCCGTGAGGCGCACCGGTTCGTCGCTGCCGGCTGGACGCAGGTCAGCGTCAGGCCACACGGCTTCCGGCACTGTGCTCACAGGCCTCCCTCCGCTGCTGTCGCTAGGGACTATCTTCGCACTCCCCGGCCCTCTTCGCGCTAGGACATGTCTCCCATCCCACACAAGATCCACCCGCTGGCCGAGCCTCGTCCTGGCGTGGTCGCGTCTGATAGCGTGCCACAGGACAAATCGGGCATTGAGGGGTGCACGTGGGGACTGCTGCCGACAGGGCCGAAGAGGCGCGCCAGCTCGCCATGCGCCGTCGTGCGTGGTGGGACACCGCGCCACAACGCCGCGACCCACAGCTGCCGATCCTCCGGCGTCCGACCATGCAGGACCTACGCCACGACCGCCGGGTCCAGCTCATCGCAGCAGGGGTCGTCGCGGTGCTGGTCGTCACGGTGGTCGGCGTGGTGCGGTGGGTCCGTCACGAGCCGGCGGTCCCCGCCACCGCGGGGCAGGCGAAGTCCGCGTCGCAGGCTGCCGTGGGCTACCTCACGGCGTTGGCCGAAGGTGACGCCGACGCGGTCTTGGCGTACATGGCGACGCCGCCACCCTCGACAACGTTCATCACCGATGACGTGCTGGCCGTCTCGGCGGGCCTCAACCCCATCACCGACATCGTGGTGCTCGAGTCCGACGAGTACGACGACCGCACTACTGCCGTCACCGTGCAGTACCGCATCGGCCCGACCCGGGTTCTCGACACCTACCACATGGTCAAGCACGGCAGGTCCTGGCGTCTGTCCGTCGACGACTACCAGGGCACGTCCGGTTTCGTCGAGATGACCCTCCCCGCGGAGGCGGACGGGGTCGGGCTCACGGTGAACGGTGTCCCTGCCGGGCCCGACCTAAAGATCTACCTGGTCCCTGGCACCTACCAGCTCGGCACCACCAACCCTCTGCTGTCGATCGACGACACCGTGGTGCTCACCGCACTGTCACAGCACTCCGGCCACTATGACGTACCCTCCCTGGCCGCTGCGAGGCTGGGTGACCTGATGACACTCACCCCGCTCGGACGGCAAACCGTGACCGAAGCGGTCGCGGCGGCAGCAGCGCAGTGCCTGGCGGAAAAGACGGTCGTCACCTCGTGCAACCTTGCTGTCCCCGCGCACTACCACCCGACGTCGGTGCAGATGGAGGGCTGGATCGTCGAAGCAGACGCAGTCGACCTCGCACAGACCACACCTGACGTGGGGTGGGGACGCCCCTATCTCGCCTGCGTCGACGAACCACCCACCACCGTGTGGGCCACCTGGAGCGCCTCGCCGTACGACCCGTTCGACGTGCTCGGCCGTATGCGCCGCAACGGCCAGGTCACCGACTACCGGACCGGCTTGTACAGCTACGCGGTCGACCTGGCCGACCCCGACCATCTGGTCGTGCACCTGAACTGGCTCGGGTCGGCCGTGACGTGCCGTGATGTGGAGTCACCATGAGCGACAAACCAGCGGCTGACGATATGGTGCCCGAGCCCGAGCGGCAGACCGGCGACGATGCCCAGGCTGAGGCTGAGGCTCAGACCAGCAATGCCCCGGCTGAGGCCGAGCCCAGCGCGGACACCGTGGGAACCACAGCCAAGACCCCAACCACGACACCGGTACCGGACCGTGCCGGTCCGGCCGCCCGTGCCTGGCTGACCCGCTCCTCGGCCACCGCGTGGCGCTTGGTGCGTGTGCACCGCATCGTGACGGCGCTCGCTGCGGTGGTTGTCGTCGTGCTCGTGGTCACGACAGTCCGGGCCTGCACCCACCATGAGGGACCCGGTTGGGCCCGCAGCCCCGCGCAGGCTGTGCAGGGGTACCTGGAGGCCGTCGCGAAAGGCCGCGCGGCCGACGCCCTCGCGTACGTCGACAGGGCACCGTACGACCGGACGTTCCTTACTGACGAGGTCCTGGCCGAATCCCGAAAACTTGCCCCCATGACGGCGATCACCGTGCAGACCACCCACTCCGACAACTTGTCGGCCCAGGTCAAGGCCACCTACCGGCTCGCAGGAAAGACACAGACCGAAGTCTTTTCCGTGGAGAAGGGGCGCGACCACTGGTTCGTCGAGACGACGCCTGTAAGTCTAGAGTTCAAGTCCTACCGGGACATCCTTGCCGCTGATGTCCCGATATTCGTCAACGGTGTCGAGCTGCGCTCTGGCTCGCTGGAGGTACCTTTCTTCCCTGGTCAGTACCAGGTGACCACGACCCATCGATTCGTCGAGCTCGACACCACCGTCACGGTGGGGGCACCAGACTGGTACAGAGACTCGACCAAGACGCTGCCGCCGCCAGTGCTGACTGGTGACGCCAGGGCGCGTGTCGCCGAGGCAGCCCAGGCCCGCCTGGACGGCTGCCTGGCCCAGCCGACCTTCGCCACGGACTGCGCGTTCTTCGACGGTGGTGAGTTCTCGCAGATACCGGTCCCGGCCGACCCGCAGACGATCTCGTGGTCCTGGCCCGACGCCACCGCGCTACCGGGACCTCCAGCAGCCGTCGAGCGCCTGTCTGGGGTCGTCGTGACCATCGACGTCCACCTGGTGTGCACATGGACCGACGAGACAGGACAGGCACAGTCGGCCGAGCCTTACCGGCCGCTGGTGAAGTACGTCGCTGATCTCACCGACCCCGACAACATCACCATCATCTTCTCCAGGTCTTAGGAAGGGACAGCCATGGCAGGCCGCCGCACACACCGTTGGGCAGCTGTGCTGCTGCTCGGCGTCATCGCGGCGGGCACCACCACAGCCTGCGGCGACCCACCTGGTCACGCCCGCAGCCCAGAAGCCGCAGCGACGGGTTTTCTCGAGGCAGTCGCGCACGGACGGGCCGACGACGCTCTGGCCTACCTGCGCGTCCAACCCACCGACCGCAGGTTGCTCACCGACGACGTCCTGGCTGACGCCGCACAACCCATCACCGCCATCACGGCACAACGGCACGCCGACGGGTCGGACCGACACCACACCATCGACGTCTCCTACCAGATCGGCGGGAAGCCGGTCACCGACACCTACAGCCTGGTGCGGCTGGGCAGCTCCTGGTTCATCGACGAGACCCTGCCCACCGTGCCGCAGGTCGACGAGTGGCCTGAGTTTGCCGATATGACAGTCGGCGGGCAGAAGGTCTCGCCTGGGGTCTACTACTACGACGACGGCACACCCCTGTTCCCAGGACGCTACCAGCTAGGTGTCGACCACCCGCTGCTCGTCGTCGACAACGCCGAGCTCACGGTGCCGAGCCTGCACCAACCTGTGGTGCTCACCGCTGACGGTCCCCACGTCCGCCTCACCGACGCTGGCCAAGAAGCGGTAGCCACTGCCGCCCAGGAGATGCTCACCACCTGCCTGGCCGCGACAACACCGGCCGTTGCTTGTCTGCGTTTCTCCTCCAGCGAGGACGTGGACGACGACCAGGTGCAATGGTCGCTCGACCCAGGCGGGACCACCGACCTGACCACCACCGCACCCGCCTGGCGACAGTGCGGGTCCTACGGACAGTATTACGGACCAGTGTGCGCCGAAGGCCTTTTCGTCCTCATCCGCAGAACAGCCCACACAACCCACGGCGGAACCTGGGTGCGCGTCTACAGCCTCATGGGCTACATGGCCGACATCCGCGACCCTGACCACATCCGTATCGCCTTCTCGCAAGACTGACCAACCAGGAACATGGGCTGGCCCTGCTCGGCTCAGCCACCGATGCGGTCGAGGACGAGCCGGCGGGGTGACGGCGGGGTCCTAGCGATGGTGAAGGCGCTGGCGAGGGCTTCACGGGCACGGGCGAGACGGTCGGGGGTGTCGGTGTGGAGGCGGGCCAACCGTTGGCCGGAGCGCACATGGTCACCGGGGCGGACGAGGAGCTCGACACCCGCGCCGGGCTGGACCTGGTCGTCACGACGGGTGCGGCCAGCGCCCAGGCGCCAGGCTGCGGTGCCGACACACAGGGCGTCGACGGACGCGACGGTCCCTGACTCTGTGGCGGTCAGGTCGTCGGTACAGGTGGCCTGAGGCAGGGGCGCTGCCGGGTCGCCGCCTTGGGCGCGGACCATGGCGCGCCACACGTCCATGGCGGTGCCGTCGGCGAGGGCGGCGGCAGGGTCGGCGTCGGGACGTCCGGCGAGGGTGAGCATCTCGTGCGCCAGGACGCAGGTGAGCTCGACGACGTCCGGTGGGCCGCCACCTGCCAGGACCTCCACGGCTTCGCGGACCTCCAGGGCGTTGCCGACGGTCATGCCCAGCGGGGTGGACATGTCGGTGAGCACGGCGGTGGTACGCACCCCCGCGCCCTCACCGAGCCTGACCATGGTCTGGGCCAGCTCGCGGGCGGTGGCCGCATCGGGCAAGAACGCTCCGGTGCCGACCTTGACGTCCAGGACCAGGGCCGACGTGCCTTCGGCGATCTTCTTGCTCATGATCGAGCTGGCGATGAGCGGGACAGACGCGACCGTGCCGGTGATGTCGCGCAGGGCGTACAGACGGCGGTCTGCGGGGGCCAGGTCGTCGCCCGCGGCGGCGACCACAGCACCGACGCTCTCCAGCTGGGCACGTATCTGGTCAGGGCTCAGCGACGGGCTCCACCCGGGGATCGACTCGAGCTTGTCCAAGGTCCCGCCGGTGTGCCCCAGACCCCGCCCGGACAGCTGCGGAACCGCCACGCCGAACGACGCGACGACGGGGCCGAGCGGCAGCGTGGTCTTGTCCCCCACCCCGCCGGTGGAGTGTTTGTCCACCGTCGGACGAGACAGGCCGGCAAAATCCAGCCGCCGACCCGAGGCGACCATGGCGCCAGTCCAGCAGGCTGTCTCGGCGGCGTCCATCCCCACCAGCAGCACCGCCATGGCCAAGGCGGCCATCTGCTCCTCGGCGACGACCCCACGCACGTACGCGTCGACCACCCAGCCGACCTGCGCGTCAGACAGCCGCCCGCCGTCACGTTTGGTGACGATGACGTCGACCGCGTCGAACGGTTCACCCATAGCACCAGGCTACGACGCAGCCCTCACCGGCGGGCACGGCTCACCGGCGGTCACGGCTCACTGGCGCGCACGGCGGGCGACGACCAGCCACCACACCCCACAGCTGACGACGAAAGCAGCGATGGCGAACAGCAAGAAGGCCGGGGCGCCGGTCGCGGCCATGGTGGCAGGCGGGTCTGCCGAAGCAGAAGTGCCTGGCAGGACGAGCGTGGCGCTGTCGGTGTTGTTGGCCTCGACAGGGTCAGGCTCGTTGTGGGTGACCGTGACTTTCAGCGTGAGGTTGGACCCAGCGGTCGGTGAGAGCGACCCGACGATGGAGTAGACGACTTTTCCGCCAGGCACGATCGTGTCGACCGTGCAGACCAGGCGGCCGGTGCACCCCACGACGCCGGTGGCACCCGAGCTGGCGGCCACCACCGTGGACGTGATCGTCAGACCGTCGGGCACGTCGAACTCCACCACGACGCTGGTGGCGTCCCCCGGCCCGTTGTTGGTGACCTCCACCAAGAACCGGGCCTCCTGCCCGTCAGGCGACAAGGTGCTCTGCGTGATGGCGACGCCGACGTCTGCCGCTGGGGGCAGCACCGGGACGTCGCACGCCTCGGCTTTGTTGTTGGTCGCGTCCGGGTCGAGCGACGACGAGCCGACGAGCACAGCGTTGCACTGCTGGGTGCCGGCCGCGCCCAAGGGGACGGCGAACGTCACCAGGACCGTTCCAGACCCGCCCACACCCAGCCGGCCCACCGGACAGCTGACGACGGACTCTGCGTTGCCCGTCGTCGGTGTGGAGCACGCAGCACCGCCTTCGACGCTCGCCGAGACGAAGGTCATCCCCTCAGGCACAGCGTCGGCGACCACGACGTTGTCGGCCACGGACGGACCAGCGTTCGTCACGTCCACGCGCCACGTCGCCTGGCGGCCAGCCACCATCGGGTCGACGAGAGTCTTGGTGACCGACAGGTCAGAGACCTGCTGGACGTTGACCGGCACCAACGACGTGTTGTTCTCGTAGTCCGACTCGGGGGTGGTGGTACCCACCACGACCTTGGTCGTGTACAGACCCGGCGGGGTGTCAGCCGGGATCCACATGGCGACCTGGCTGAACACCGGGATAGCGGGTTCGAAGACCTTGAACAGCGGTGGGACGTCGATCGCCTCGCAGCTCAACGTGTACTGGGTGGTCGACCAGGCAACGTCCTGCGGGTCGGGTGGCGCTGGCGGGTCCCACGTGCAGAGGTTGCCCGGCACGTCTGGCGGGGCAGAGGCCATCGGCACGAAACCGGGTGGGAAGGTCGTCACCCCGGTCGGGTTGTCAGCGACCGACGGTCCGTTGTTGATCGACATGGCGCTGTAGAGCACCTGTCCCCCAGCCGTGGGTGTGGAGGTGCTCACCGACCCGATGATGGCGTGGTCGGCGAGCCTGTCGGCCTCCACGTCGACCGATGCGGCGTTGTTCGACAGGTCAGGGTCGAGGGCCGCAGCGCTGACCGACGCGGTGTTGGTCACCGTGCGTGGGTACACCGGGTCGCACGGGTCACCTGGTCGGCACCCTGGCACCCGTCCGCCGAAGGGGTCCATGGAGACGAACACCCGCACCGACGACGAGTCGGCCAGACCAACCTCGGCGATCGTGCACTCCACCTGCACACCGGTGGCTGGTGTGCCACCGACCTGCTGGCACCCTGGGGAAGCCACGTAGTCGAACCCGACGGGCAGGGTGTCGGCGACCGTGGCGTTGGTCGCCACCGACGGACCAGCGTTGACCACCGTGAGCGTGAAGCTGTCCTGCCCGCCGACGTAGACCGGGTTGGAGTCGGCGTTCTTGATCAGGCGCAGGTCCGCCTCGGCGATGATGTCGACGGCAGCCGAAGGCACCAACGACGTCGGGTTGCCCGCCAGGTCCGGGGTGGACGACGTCACCGTCGCGACGTTGTCGACCTGTTCACCTGCTGCACCTGTGGGAGTGTCAGAGGCGACCATACCGATCACGGTGATCGTCACAGGTGCCGCCGCGGTAGGCATATAGCTCGGCACGGTGCCCAGCAAGCACTTGAAGGCGGTGCCGTCGTCGCCGATCGAGCATGTGCCTTGGGTCGAGACCACCGACGTCGCGGTGAACCCGGCTGGGAGGACGTCGGTGACCATGACGTCTTGCGCGTCAGCACCGTACGGGGCTGGCGGTGTGGCGTTCGGAGAGCTCACTTCGACCTGGTAGCGGAACGGGGTCCCGGCGGTGTATGCCGCGTGCCCGTCAGCCGGGTTAGACACTGTGTCTTCGGCCGACTTGGTAGCCCGCAGGGCCGTGCCTGCGGCGCCGACCACCAGGTTGGCCGACACTGTGTTGTTCGTCAGGGTGGTCTCAGGGGTGGTTGTCGACGTGGAGACCGTGACGGGGTAGCTGCCCGGTTCGACGTACCCGAGGACAACCATGTCGAACGTCTCGGTCACCGACTCACCAGGGGCGAGGTCGACAGCGGTGATCGTGCACACGAACTCACCGTTGGCGATGGCGCAGCGGTTCGGGTCCACCGCCACACCCAGGTCAGCGACCGAGTCGAGGCGGAACTGCACGTCATGGGCCACTGACGGACCATCAGCGTCGTTGGTGATGGTGAAAGCGACCGTCACCCACGACCCGGCTCCTGTGTACGGTCCAGCCGGCGTGACGGTGAGGTCGTGGACCGACAGGTCGGTGCTCGTCTCGACCTGCGAGGTCACCGTCGAGCTGTTGTTGTCCAGCGACGGGTCAGCAGTCGTCGATGTCACTGTCGCGGTGTTCACCACGGTGGTGCCCGCAGCGAGCCCTGGGTCGACGAGCACAGAGATCTTGACCGTCGTGGAAGTCTGCGGAGCGGTGGCGGCCAGTGCGCAGGTCACGTCCTGCCCCACGGCTGCGCACCCTGAGGTGGTCAGCGACCCGGGTGCGGTGGACGCAAGGAACGTCACCCCCGCGGGCAGGGTGTCTGTGAGCTCCACGTTGAGCGCCGTGATGTCGTCCCACGTCGGGTCGTTGGTGTTCTCGACCGTGATCTCGTAGGTGACCATGGTGCCCGCCACGACTGCGGCCGGCGCTGTCTTGGTCACCGCCAGGTCAGCCTGCCCAGACCCCGTGAGGGTCCAGCTCGCCGTGGCCGGGGTCTGTCCGGTCGCGGAGACGGTGACCGTCTCAGTGAGGTCCGGTCCGGTGCTGAGGTCCGCGGCCGAGTGCGTCTGCACGACGATGTCCTGGCTGCCGCCCGGCGGGATCGAACCGTTGAGACCGCAGACCAAGGGGACAGCCGCCAGGCTCCCGCACGTGAGGCTGGCAGCAGGGGTGACAGCGTCGACGACAAGACCTGCCGGGACGACGTCGGAGAGCTGGACACCTGTGGCAGTCGACGGCCCATGGTTGGTGATGGTGATGGTGTAGTCCACGTCCAGGCCCGCAGCGGCAGGCAGGGACGAGCGGTTCGCCCGTTTGGTCACGGACAGGTCGAAGGACCGCACCACGTTGGTCGTCGCCGACGCGGTGGTGTCGCGGCCGAACGCCGTGGCCGTGGCAGTGTTGGTGACCGGTCCGGGGTTGGCGTCCGGGGCGACGGCCCCGACGACGGTGACCCTCATCGACGAGGCTGCGGGCAACGAGATACCGCTGCACGCCACCGCACCAGCGCCATTGATGGCACAGCTACCGCGGGTGGTGCTCACCGAGGTGAACGTCACACCAGCAGGTGGTGGGTCGCTGATCACCACGTTGGTGGCGTCCGAGGGGCCGTCGTTCGTCGCGTCGAGCTGGTAGGTGATCGACGTACCAGCCACAGCGTCGGCCGGGGCAGTCTTGGTCAGCACGATATCGGCCTGTGGGGCACCGACCGTGACCTGCGAGCTCGCCTGGTTGTTGGTGGTGACAGGGTCGAGCGTGGCCGAGGTCACCTGGGCGGTGTTGGAGACCACGGTGCCCTGCGACAGGCGCGAGTCGAGCGTCGCGGTGACCGTCACGCTCACCGACGCGCCGACTGCGAGCGTCGGCACGACACACGCCAGGCCGTTACCTGGGGTGATGCAGGTGCCGGTGGACGGCACAGCAGAGACCAGCGCCAGCTGGGAGGGATCGAGCAGGTCGCTGACCACGACGTTGGTGGCGTCCGACGGGCCGTTGTTCGTCGCAGTGATGGTGTAGGTGACCTCAGCGCCAGGCGGCGCGGTGGACGCGGAGGCGGACTTGGTGATCGCCAGGTCAGCCTGGCGGACCAAGGAGACCGTGTCGGACGACACGTTGTTCGTCGTCACAGGGTCGTACGCCGTGGTCGACACGGTGGCGACGTTCGTCACCGACGTGTCGGTCGAACCAGACGGGACAGTGCCGCGGATGACCGCAGTGACCGACGCGCCGTTGGCCACCGTCCCCAACGGGCAGCTGACCGTGGTGGCGCCGATAGTGCAGGTCACACCAAATGCTGTGCTGACCTGTACGTTCGTCAAGCCCGGGGGAAGCGGGTCGGTGAGCACGACACCGGTCGCGTCGTTCGGGCCGTTGTTGGTCACCGTCACCGTGGACACGCTCTGGCCGCCGACCGGCGTCGGGCGCGGGCTCATCGTCTTGGAGACGGCCACGTCGGCCTGGGCGACGACGTCGGTGCTGGCCACGTTGGTCACATAGGTGGCGTCCACACCGGCTGTCTTGGTGCGGTACTGCAAGGTCCCCTGGTTCGCCACGGTGGTGCCACCGGCTCCCGGGTCGACGACGACGTTGAACATCAGCTTGTTCTGCGACCCGGTGCCCTGCCCGTCCACGGTGCCGACCATCGTCCCGCCCGCTGGAGTGACGCTGGTGCCCAGACGGGCCCGGACCGTTCGTGTCGTCGGGTCGTACTCGGCTCTGTCACCGTCGGCAGCATCGGTCTGGCTGGTCGGCGGGACACCGAACGACGCGACCCACCTGATCGAGCCGGGCACGAAGCTCACCCCTGGTGGCAGCGCGTCCTCGGCGACGACCTGCAGCGCCGAGTCCATCCCGGTGTTGGAGAAAGCGAGGGTGTACTGCAGCGTGTCACCAGGCCTAGAAGGGTTGTTGCCCGAAAGGTTGATCACGGACTTGGTCGAGGTCGTGAAATCTGGCGAGTAAATGCTGATAGCCGTGGTGAGAACACCTGGGTAATAGGTGTCGCCACCACTAGAGAAGGTGAACGTGGCGCTAGTCGCACCGTTCGGGATAGCCCCCGAGGCACCGATGTTCTTGATGTCGAACCCGAGCATGTTCTTGTCAGCCGGGATGCGGGTGGTCACCGATGTTCCGTTGGTGTCGTTCGTGGCGTTGAAGAAGTTCGACCCTGGCGACAACGCGGTCGCCAGCTGGGTGGTGTTGAGCAGGCTGTAGTCCGGGGCCTGGTACAGGTCGCCTTCGTAGGCGACCATGGACAGCTGGGCGTCGACAGGCCCTGTCCAGGGGGCCAAGAACCCGTCGATCGTGATCGTCTGCGGGTTCGAGGTGCTGACCATGTCGAACCCGTCGAACACTGTCAGGTTGCGCAGCGGCATGTTGGGGGCCGCGTACGCCACGACCAGCGACCACCCGGCGTACCGGTCCACACCGGTCGCGGCGACGACGTTCGCACCCCAGTAGGGACCGTTCCCACCAGCGGCGACGATGGCGGTGACGTCGGCGAACTCCTGGTAGGCGCCATAGCTGGACGTGTTGGGCCCGAACGTGAACTGCGAGGCCACCGGGATGTACGCCGCGGCTCCGGGAGGGCGCAGCTGCATCTGCGTGCGGGTGCCGGTACCGGCCTGGCCGCCGCTGCCCGCCGTCAGCCGGGCCCCCCAGTACAGCCCTGCCCACTGCACGACGGCACCGTCAGGCAGCAACAACGACGAGGACGAAGAGTTGAACGTCGAGGCCACGTCGTCAGCGTCGAGGTTGGTCATCGTAAAGCTGTTGTTGTTGTAGTTGCCGCCAGCGCGGGCCGCGGCGCAGTTCGCTGCCGAGTCGGGGCACGTCAGCAGGTTGTTGCCGATTGCGATAATCGCGCCGTTGGCGTTCGCCTGGTACCGGATGCCGAACGGAACCGTGTTCGCCGCCTGCGCTGGGACCAGGTTCAGCGCCGCGAACACGACAAGCGCAAGCACCACCGTTATCGCCGTCGCGCGCGATCTCATACCAGTCCCCTGTTCTTGTCCGCGGGCAGATGCTCCGGATGCTAGTCATGGGACGCGCTGACCGCCGGTTGACCACACCGACGACGAAGAAACTGCGGGCAGCGCATTTTGGGGCATTCCAGGCAATGACAGACAAAAAACTCGGTCGTGTCCTGTCGTTGTCGGGCCCCGGGCTGGTGGTGGGGGCAGTAGCCTGGTGCGGGTGGACCCGGCAACCATCGACTGGAACGCCCTCGTGGTCGCTGCTCGCGACGCCGCGACGCGGGCCTACGCCCCCTACTCCCACTACCCGGTCGGGGCTGCGGGCCTCGTCGACGACGGCCGGACCGTCGTGGGGTGCAATGTGGAGAACGCGTCGTTCGGGTTGACCTTGTGCGCCGAGTGCGCTCTGGTGTCTGCCCTGCACACCAGCGGTGGTGGACGGTTCGTCGCCGTGGTCTGCGTCACCGGCGACGGCACAGTGGTGACCCCCTGCGGACGGTGCCGCCAGCTGCTGCACGAGCACGGCGCCGACAACCTGCTCGTCGCCACCGCGTCTGCCCCGGTCACGCTGTCCACGCTCCTGGCGGACCCTTTCGGCCCCGACGACCTCAAGGGCCGCTGACCGGGTCGACCGTGCAGGTGGCTGTGCTGTTGGCGTAGTGGACGCTCCAGGTTCCGGTGCTGGTCGCGGTCCAGGCCCCGCCAGGGGAGGTCACCACCAGGCTCCACGTCCCGTCGAACTGGGCACTTTCCCAGAGGTTGTTGCTGCCCACTCCCCACGTGGCCTCGTCGCCGGTCGTGGTCAGGGGCGAACCGGGGGCCAGGCTCGTCGACCAGTACGACAACCCGGTGACAGGAGGGCTCGTCGGGTCCAGCGCGATCGACACCGTCGCTGACGAACCCGACGGCACCTGCCACTTCAGGTCTGCGTTGCTGCCCCACGCCGGGTTGGGGCACGACACGTTGGTCAGCGCCCACGTGGTGAACGGCCCGCTGGTGACAGTGGCGGTGTCGGTCCAGTACGCCTGTGCCCATGGTGTGTTGTGCGCGACGGTGCCCGCCAACGTTCCGAGCAGCGCCGCCCCGACGACCCATGCCGCCAGCGGCCGTGCGCCGGTGCGCGTCATCACCGCACCTGTGTGGCGGTGAGGGCCAAGGTGACGTTCGCCGACGTCCCCTGCACTGACGCAGGAGCACCGGAGTCCAGCGTGACGACCACGCACACCGAGGTGCTGGCGCCCGCAGCGAGCGTGGGGGCGCTGGTCGTGCCGTTGGTGCACGTCGTGCCGCCGTACCAGGTGGTTGTGTGCAGCCACGAGGTCAGGGGCTCGTCGGCGGTGCCGACCACGTCAGGCACGAACGTCGCAGTCCCGGCGTTGTTGATCGTGAACGACGCGGACGTGCTGGCGCCCGGTTCGGCGGCGGCCAGCGTCAGCGTGGGCAACGTGGCCGACCCGCCAGGGCCAGCCAGGTTGTTGTCCAGTCCCGAGACCTGCATGTCCAGCGTCCCCGACCGCAGCTCGGTGCCTGATGCGCTCGCCTGCGCGGACCAGCCAGCCCACGCTGCCGCAGCGCCGACCAGTCCGACCCCCACGAGCCCCGTGACGAGCACAAGCCCCCGCACGAGCGCGCGCACCGCCCGGTTGGGTGCCTGTGGTCGTCGCGGCTCAGGCATCTGGGCCTACCTGCCCGGCTCTCGTGCGCAACGACAGCAGCCAGGCGCCGACGAACCCGAGCGCCAGCACGACGACCACCGTGCCTGCGACGCCGACGCCGGTCCTGGCCAGCCCCCGGCCAGAGGACGCCGCAACGGCTGGACGGTCCGCGGCACCTGTGGCGAAGGGGGTCGTGGCGCGACTCGTCATGGCACCAGCACGCGTGGCACCAGGACTCGTGGCACCAGGACTCGTCGTGGGGTGCACCTTCGCCGAGGGGGGAGGCGCGGGTGTGGCGTCGTAGCAGGCCGCGGTCACGACGATGCTCAGCGGTTCGGCCATGAGCCGTGTGCTGTCGTCGGCCTGCGGGTCGTAGGTCACCTCCACGTCGAGAGGGGCTATCTGGTCGGCGTCGACGACGAACAACGACGGCGGGCTCGTCCACGTCCCCGCGTAGACGCGGGTGCGCACCACCAGGGCAGGACTGTCCAGCTCGACATCAGCGCTGCCCTGGGCCTGTGAGCACGACGTGCGCACGTACACAGTCGCTGTGGCCACCTCGCCGGGCACCCACACCAGGTCGGGCTCGAACAGGTCGGCCACCAGGTCGTGCGACCAGGTGGTGCCGTCCACGGAGAGCTCGACCCGGGCCGGCCCCGTGGGCGCAGCACTGGGCACCGCGGCCAGCACGGTGCCGCGCTCGGCACTGGCGGCACCCATCGGGCAGGCCAGCAGGGACGCACCGACCGCGAGGCACAGCGCGACCGCTCCTGCTGGCACCCCCGTCATCACAGCAACCTCCCGACGTGCCTTCTCGCATGAGCAGGCGGACGAGCGCTGCGCGGCGTGGGCCTGCGTTCACGACCCGCCTGCACCAGCTGCCACAGCGCGTAGGCGACGAGCACGCCCGCGAGCACGATCACGGCGGTGTGTCGCTGCGAGGCGGTCAGCGCCCCGGTGAGCCTACCCAGGTGCGGCACCTGGTACCACAGCACCCCTCGCACCTGCTCGGGCCGCACGAACCCTGGGTCGTCGGCGGTGTTGGCGTCACCGCGGGTGGTGTAGGCGAGCCGTCCGTCCGTGCTGATACCGACCCCCACCACCCGGTGGGTCACCACCGGCGTGGCTCCTGACCAGCGCTGGTAGGTGATGATGTCACCCATGGCGACCGGCTGGCCGCCGCGGACCACCACCAGCGACCCGACCGGCAGCCCCGGCGTCATGGACTCGCTGGTCACCGTGTACGTGCTGGCCCCGGCCAGGCGTGGAACGACCAGGCCCACCGCGAGCGCCCCCGTGGCCACCACCACGACGAGCCCCGCAGCCAGCCTTGCGACGGACCTCACCACCTGGCGCACGGCGCTGCGGTCACGGCGTTGGCGGGGTGTGCGTCTGGACGACGTTGATGACCACGTTGTCCAGCAAAGCTGTCAGGTCTTGGGTGTCATTACCCGGGCTGGTGTCGGTTCCATAGGGAAACTCCGCCGTCACCGTCACGGTGATGGTGTTCGAGGTGCCCGTGATGGACACCCCTTGCGTCGGGTCCACCGGCACGGACACACCGTTGACCGCGATGTCGCTCGTGGTCAGCACGAGCGCCGTCGACAGGGGGTTGGGGGCGGCTGAGTCGAACGTCGAGCTGGCGTCGAGCTCTGCGGTGACCCCCAGGTGCGTACCCGTCCCGGCGACCGTCACCTCGCACGTGGTCACCAGCAGGTCACCAGGCACGATGTCCCCGGCAGTCCCACCCTCGTCGGAGTCGTCGTAGTCCCAGGCGCCGCACGAGCCGTCGGTGACCGACAGGTCACCGGAGGTGACCGACGTGCCCGTCGCTGTGGCGGTGTCAGTCCAGTACGCGACCGTCCCGGCACCACCGACAAGCAGCACCGCCGCACCACCCGTGGCGATCGCAGCCTTTGTCAGACGTTTCATCACACACCTCCAGACGAATACAACACCGCCAGCGTAGAATTCCCATAAACGCACCGCCACCCGAGAAAACGGCATATCATCCTATGACCAGATTGTCATCAAAACCCTTAATAAGAAGGTCCTGCGCCCCCGAGGCATACGAACCCTTCCAGAGCTCCAGCGCGTCTGGTGAGTCCGCGCCGCACTCGGCCACGCCCTGGTCGCACAGGGTGTGAGTGGCACGTTGTTCGTCACACGTCGATGCTGAAGGCCAGCAAGGACGCTGGGACCGCCCACGCGTTGGCGGGTGAGACCGATGACGTGTCGAGCACCCCACGGGTAGCCAGCACCCCCGCGTAAGGGCTCGCGTCCACCGTGGCGGCTTCCCCTTGCCACCTGCCGGTGTCGGTGTACTTGGCCTCGATCGCCACTGGGTCGAGCAGCGGCCCGACGAAGTCGATCTCCTTGCGTGTCTTGGTGCGCTCGTAGAGCACCTGGTCGAACCCGGGGTAGATACCCGATGTGGCGGCCTCAGCAGCACGCAGCAGTGCCATACCGAGCTGCTGCTCGGTGAGCCGGGTCACGTCAGGGTTGGGAACCGCCGGGTTGCGCAGGTGCGCCAGACGAGCCAGGAGAGGGTCGGTGAAATACCGTTTCGCCTGCGAGCGCAGCACAGGGCGCTGGTCGGCCCCAGCAGGGCACGTCCACAGGACGTACGAGGTCACAAGGTCTGCCACGCGTCGGGCACCAGTGTCGTGGCTGACGGCGACATCCGTGGCCACCGTGCTGGTGTTCATCGGGCTGGCGATGTTCGAGGCGATCCGCGCCAGGAGTGCCGCTACCTGGGGCTCGGACATCTGTGCCGACCCGAAGATGTCGCGCTGGACCACGTCGAACAGTGCCTGGACGACCGGAGCCGGGTCGTCCCCTCCCAGCTGCGCCGAGACTGCCTGGGGAAACCCGCCGACCTGGAGGTAGATCTCCCACCACGCGGTCAGCTCGGACTCCCAGGCGATCAGCTCGTGGAAAACCTGTGCGGCATGCGCAGACCGCAAGTCGGCGCCAGCGAGCCGGGGGGTGGCCGGTGGTGCCTGATCTCGCGCAGCGAGCATCAGCGTGACGAACGTGCGGAAACCCATCGGCAGGATCGTGCGGTCAGGACGGGCGACATCGCCTCGACGACCCGCCAGCGCGGATGTCGCCTGAGCCAGGTCTCGGGCGTTGGACCCGGTGAGCACGACGGTGTCGGTGGCGAACTCGGGGTCGTTGTCTCGCAGGTTCTTGATCTCGGCGGCCCACCCGGGTACCCCGCAGATCTCGTCGACAAGCCACCACCGGTGCACGGTGCCCGGCGGGGCCAGCCGTTTGCCGACCTCCACCAGAGAACGCAGGTCTGAGGCTCGCCACCCGTCGACCGCAGCGTGGATCACCGCACGCGGTGGTTCTCCGGAGCCCAGGACCCGCTGGGCGAACCGCTTGAGCTCGACACTCTTGCCGACCCTACGTGGGCCGCGCAGGAGCACGAGCCCGCCGCGTGGTACCGACGACAGCACGCCCGGCTCGTACGTGTACCCAGCCGTAGCTGCTGCACGGAGCTGCACGTCACGGCTGGCCCAGTCTGTCGGGTCGCGCCACCACAGGTTGCCTGAGGTCAGTCGCTGGACCACATCGCCCGGTTTCATCCACTCCTCCTGACGCAGGGGCCTGCGCAGGAGTATACCTTCTGACGCAGGACATGCGGAGGAATGTATACCTTCTGACGCAGGACGTGCGGAGGAATGTATACCTTCTGACGCAGGACGTGCGGAGGAATGTACACCTCTCAGCCCAGAGGTGAGCTCGGCAGCCCCTGGGCAGGCAAGCACCGAGCCGGCGCAGGACTTGTGCACGACTTCCAGACCCGCATCTGACGCGAGCTAGGGGTCGGCGAGGGCGGGGGCTAGGTTGGTTCCGTACTCCGAGGTCAGAGCGTAGGCGGGGACGAGGCGGGGGGTGCCGGAAGAGACGTCTAGGGCCAGGCCGAGGCGGGCACTGGTGATCGCGACGGTGGTGACGGAGGGGGGAATGGTTCCCTGGGCGACGTCGGTGAGGAGGGGACCGGTGAGGTCGGGCATGGTGGCGGACCAGGAAGCGAAGGCTGGGTCGTCCAGGCGGGCGACGGCGGCTACGGGGCTGACCAGAGCCTGGGTGCCTTGCGAGGTGATCGCGCCGCCGAGGGTTCCGGTGATGGCGCGGGGGCCGGACGGGCTCATCTGGACCTGCCAGCCCAGGGATGTGGGGTGGCCTGCGACCACCTGGTTCAGGTGGACGACCCCGGCGGACGTGGAGACGTCCAGGACGGACACGTCGACCCCGGCCGAGACGAGGGCAGCGCGGGCGGCTGCCTGGTCGGTGGACTGGCCAGTGACCGAGGTGTCGGAGAAATCGACGTGGACCAGGCCGTCGGCCTCGGTGATACGCAGGGTGCGTGTGCTGTCCCCGGCGGCCCAGCCGTCAGGGGTCCGGCGCACCGGCCCGGGCACGCCCCACGCCTGGGCCAACCGCTCGGGGTCCACCCGGGGCGCTGCGACCTGGTACACCGTGGCAGTACCAGCGGTGTCTGGCAGGCCGACCGCGATATGCCGGACCGCCGGTGGGGCAGGTTCACCAGGGCCAGTGGGAGCAGGTGCCCTGTCTGCGCCCCCCTGGGTGCCTTCTGGTTGCTCCAGCGGGGACGGAGCGGCATCTACTGGGCTGCCCGACCGGCTGGAGGCAAGAGACGAGACCACGTACCCGCCGCCTACCACGACCACCACGACCGCCGCGGCGGCGGCGGCCCAACCGACCCAACGCCGGCGCATCGGCACCACAGACGCCAGACCCGGGGCCGGGACACCAGGGGTCGGACCCACCTCGTGCGGGCTCGGCCCGACGAGCGACAGACCAGGCCCAGGAGCAACCGGATGCGGACCTTCCTCAGGACCGGAGACGACCGGCTCGTCAGCGTCGACGGCAAGCCTGTCTCGGACCATGGTGCGGATCTGGTCCAGGTCTACCTGGAGGTCAGCGGCAGGGTCCGCGGCACCCAGACGAGCCGCCACCTCGGCATCGTCAGGTCTGCTCATGCGCACCTCCTCGCAGTCCGTACTGTCTGTGTCCCGGCGACGGTCCGCCTTGCGCACGTGTCATCCAGATGGGTCATGTCGGCCACGCTGCTCTCAGTCGGGACCGTGCGCGTGAGAGCGCCGAGTCCGCTGCCGTACGGCTCACGCCGAGCGCTGCGGCAAGCCCTTCGCCCACCAGGCCCTCCCAGGCGTTGAGCAGCAGGACCTGGCGGTCGCGGGGGCCCACCGCGGCCAGGGCCTGGCGCAGCTCGTCGTCGCGGACCGCGTGCCACGCCGGGTCGTCCAGGTCGGCGGCCTCGGGCAGCTCGGCGACGGGTACGGGGCGGCCCTTGCGCCGGTGGTTGGCCAGGACGAAACCGGCTGTGCGGTACAACCAGGCCAGGGGTGCCTCGTCGGGGACGTCGTCGCGGCGGCGCCAAGCGGTCGCCAGGACGTCGGCAGTGAGGTCGTCCACGTCGCACCAGTCGCTACGACGTGCGAAGTACCGGTGCACCGCCTTGGCGTGCGCCGTCATCAACGACTCGAACCACGCCTCGTCGTGCACGCAGGTGACATCCGCGGCGCCGACCGGCCCGGTCCCGTCGAGGTGCACAGGCCCAGTGTGCCACGCCCGAGCACGACCGACCGCACAGTCCGGTATGTCGTTCGAGGTCAGGTGCTGGGGCTGGCCGCCGTGGTGGTGGCACGACGACCGTCCTGCCCGGCACCGTCAGGCGTCTCGGCGTTTGAGCAGGACAGTGGCCAGGACGAAGGCGAGGAGGGCCCATCCGAGCAGGACCGCGAAACCCTGCCACTGGGTGAGCACCACAACCCCGGCCTCGGTCTGGTCCCGGGCGTCGGCGATGTCTTGGTTGGTCAAGAACATCTGCTGGCCAGCGGTCCCCGGCATCCACGGTGCGAGCACGCGGACCCAGTAGAAGGGCAGGCCCATCACCACCCACTGGACGATGGTGAGCAGAGCCATGAGGGTGGCGATAGCCGCCGCAGAGTGACGCAGGAGCGCGCCCACAGAGAAGCTGAACCAGGCGATACCCAGCAGGTACAGCGGCCCGGCCAGCAGACCCCAGGCGGTCTCGGGGCCCGACAGCGTGAACGCGGCGCTGTCGCCAGCGATGAGCGTCCCCAAGCCCAACGCCAGCCCACAAGCGACGGCGCCGACGACGAAGGCCGCAGCGCCGAGCACGACGGCCTTGGCGACCAGGAGCGGCACCCGGGTGGGCACCGCCATCAAGGACCCGTGGATCTGCCCCGACGAGTACTCGGTGGTGATCGTCAGGACAGCGATCACCACCAGCGCCAGCTGGGTGAGCATGATCCCGAAACCCCCCGCGGGTGCCAGGTACGAAGCCTCGAGCGGGCCGTCGTCCATCTCCGCGACGCGCAGTACGAGGCCGATGAGCGCACCCAGACCGGCGTGGGCCACGACGAAGACGCCGAGGGTCCACCACGTCGAGCGCAACGAGACCATCTTGACAGCCTCTGAGGCGACGATCCGGCCGAAGGTGACCTTCACACGTGCAGGGTTCGACGTCGTGGCACTCATGAGCGCACCTCCGGGATGTCGGTACCAGAGCGGAACTCGACCTGGTCGGCGGTGAGGGCGAGGTAGGCGTCCTCCAGGGACGCTTTGACCGGTGCGAGCTCGTGCACGGCGATCTGCGCGGCAAGGGCGGCCTCGGCGACAGCCTGGGTGCTGGCGACGACGTCCAGGTGCTCGGCGTCGGTCTGGGTGACCTCGATGTTGTGTGACCGCAGGGCGCTGGCCAGCTCGGCGGCCCGTGGGGCGCGCAGCCGGGACGTCTCGGTCCCTGGCCCGGCCAGGAGCGTGGCGATGGGGGTGTCGGCGAGGATCCGCCCGCGTCCGATGACGATGACGTGGTCGGCGGTCTGGGCGACCTCTGCCATCAGGTGCGAGGACAAGAACACGGTGCGTCCCTGCGCGGCCAGGGCCCGCGTCAGGTCACGCACCCACTTCACGCCTTCGGGGTCCAGGCCGTTGACCGGTTCGTCGAGGATCAGCGTGTGAGGGTCGCCGAGCAGCGCCGTGGCGATCCCCAGCCGTTGGCCCATCCCCAGGGAGAAGCCTTTGACGCGTTTACGTGCGACGGACTCCAGCCCGGTCAGCTCCAGGACCTCCTCGACCCGCTTCATGGCGATCCCGTGCGTGGCGGCGACGGTCTGCAGGTGGGCGCGGGCGCGCCGGCCCGGGTGGATAGCCCTGGCCTCCAGCAGGGCACCGACCTGGGTCAGCGGGGCACGGTGCTGGACGTAGCGGCAACCGTTGACGGTGACACGTCCGGCGCTGGGACGGTCCAGACCCAAGACCATGCGCATCGTCGTGGACTTCCCGGCTCCATTGGGCCCCAAAAACCCCGTCACGCGGCCTGGTTGGACGGTGAACGACACACCATCTACAGCCCGGACCTGGCCGTACGTCTTCGACAGCCCTTCGGCGACAATCACAGCACCACTCCTCGTTCGTCTCAACCCCGGCTCGACCGTACCTTGAAGCAGGCGCACAACCGGCCCAGGGCCGTCCTCCTTCGGACGCCACGCCCACGATCGCACCCGACGGCAGCCAGAGACCATCGGGCAAACCCCCGAGCTGACCGTCGGGGTCGCCACCTCGCTGTCACCAGAAGGCGCGGTAGGTTCTGCACGTGCGGTTGGCGACGTGGAACGTGAACTCGGTACGGACCCGGGTGGACCGGGTGCTGGACTTCTTGGGCCGTGAGCAGGTCGACGTGCTGGCCATGCAGGAGACCAAGGTCAGCGACGAGGCGTTCCCCCGTGACCCGTTCATCGACGCTGGGTACCGTGTCGTCAGCCACGGGTTCGACCGGTGGAACGGGGTGGCGGTCCTCTCGCGCGTGGGCGCCGAGGACGTCGAGCGCGGCTTTGCTGGGCAGCCGACCTGGGGTGACCCGCCGGTGGCCGAGGCACGGGCGCTGGGGGTCACCTGCGGCGGGGTGCGGGTGTGGAGCCTGTACGTGCCCAACGGCCGCGAGGTGGACGACCCGCACTACACCTACAAGCTCACCTGGTTGGCCGCACTGCGCGACGCCGCAGCGCGGTGGGCCACCCCGGTGGCCCTGGTCGGCGACTGGAACGTCGCACCGCTGGACACTGACGTGTGGGACATAGGGTCCTTCGCTGGCGCCACCCACGTCACCGACGACGAACGGGCAGCCCTGGCGGCGTTCGACGCCGTCGGGTACACCGAGGTCAGCCGGGTGCACGTACCTGACGAGCACACCTACACGTTCTGGGACTACCAACGCACGCGCTTCGCCCGCGACGAGGGGATGCGTATCGACCTGGTGTACACCTCTGCTGCGCTGACCAGCCGGGTCACCGGGGTGCAGATCCTGCGCGACGAACGCAAGGGCGCCGGTCCGTCCGACCACGTCCCGGTCGTCGTGGACATCGACGGCTGAGGCTGGGAGCTCCGCGCACCAGCAGACGTCCACTAAGTTCTGTGCATGAGCGTCCCTGGGTACCCGTACGGCTCCAACCCCGGCGGTCCGCCCCAGACCCCTGGCGGCCAGGGACCCAACCCTGCGCCCGCGCCGGGCCCCGGTTACGCCCCGGCACCCGGCTACGCCCCGGCACCTGGGTACAGCCCGGCACCCGGGTACAGCCCGACACCACCACCGGCACCTGCTCCCGGCCCTGCCTACGACCCAGCAGCGCCGACGAACCTGCCTGGGTACGGCCCAACACCCGGGTACGGCCAAGCACCCGGGTACGGCCCGACACCTGGGTACGGCCCAGCGCCCGGGTACGGCCCGGTGCCGACCGGGCCTCAACCGCCGAAGAAGAACAACCTCCCGCTGCTGCTCGGGCTGGGCGTCGGCGCCCTCATCCTCGTGGTCGGCGCGATCGTCGCTGGCGTTCTGGTGATGAACAGGGACGGCAGCGACGTGGCGTCGACCACAGACCCGACGACGACCAGCACCCGCCCCACGACGAGCCCGCAGACCCCAACCCCGACGTCGACGGGCCTCTTGGACTCGCAGATCCCCGGGTCGTTCTGGCTGGACCAGCACATCGCCATGGGCACGTGCTACGACCTCGTGTCGACGACCTTCGACCTGTCAGACACCCGTGTGGTCGACTGCTCGGTCCCCCACGCCATGGAGTTCGTCAGCACCTTCTGGCTCACCCAGCCGTACGTCGACCAGGACGACCCACGCGTCCTGGCCGACGGTATGGCGTGCTGGAGGGACGTCATCGTGCCCCAGCTGAACGCAGACCCGAACCTGCTGGCAGACTCGAACGTCGGCACCTGGTACCCCAGTGGTACGCAGATCGCCAAGGGAGAGATGACCGCGTACTGCGTGCTGGTCGGGACAGACTCCCAGCTGCTGGTGGGGTCGCTGGTCGCAGGCACCTATCAAGGTGCCAAGTGAGGCCCTACGAACCGATTCCGCCCGTGTGATGACGCTTTTCGACTATTGTCGTATGCATGACCTCCTCTGACCCATTCGCGACGCCGCGTGGTCAGAGGTCCCCACAACCTGCGCCAGGGTGGCGTCCGGCGCCCCGGTTGCGTCCGCCGCCAGGGCCCGGCGACCCCACACCTGAGCGGGGCGCCCCGTTGGCAAGCGCCAGGCCCCAGACCCGTGGTCCGCACACCAGGTCTGTGCCCGTCGTCGCGCCGCCGGTCCCCGGGGCCAGGCCAGCGCCACCACGTCAGAGCCCGCCACAGCGCGCCACGATGGCGCCAGCCGCACCGCCTGCTGCAGCACGCCAGTCCACACCCGCCTGGTTCGCCGAACCGAGGCTCGCCACACCCCGGACCAGGCCAGCCGTACCGCCGCCAAGCACACCGGTGAGGGCAACCAGGGCCGCCGCAGCCAGCCAGCCGACGGCCAGGCCCGCGACCCCGGTGACTCCTGCCAGGCCCACACCAGGTGCACCCTCGTGGGCCACACCACCCACGCCGGCCGCGCTCGCCGTTCCCCAGCCAGCACCGACCATGCCCGAGCCGCCCGCGCCATGGCCTCCCCCAGGCCCAGGCGCTTCGGTCACGACCAGGCCAGGGGGGCTGGCGATCCCCAGGCCAGCACCGGCTGAGCCCGCGACCGCTGGGCCTGTGTGGCCGCCAGGCGCACCCGGACCGTACGCGGCCCCCTTCCCGCCTTCTTCGCCTTACCCCCCACCCCCGCCCTTCGGGCCGCAGCAGGGCCCCCGTGACGCGAGGCCGGCCTACCCGGTTCCGGCGTACGCCTACTCTCCGTCCGACGAGCACGACGACCAGTTCCGGCCGCCGACCAAGACCCTGGCCGTGGTCTCCCTCGTCATGGCCATCGTGTGGATCGGCGGGCTGGGCTCGGTGGTGGCGATCATCACCGGGATCATCGCGCTCGGGCTCATCGGTGCGGGCCGGGCGGCGGGCAAGGCGATGGCCATCGGCGGGATCGCCATCGGTGCGCTCAGCCTCGGGGTGACCGCCGTGCTGCTCGGCGGGATGCTCCCGATCGTCACCCAGCCCAACAACGTCGACCCCCGCGCCGAAGCCCCGCCGACGCTCCCGAGCCTGGACTCCACGTCTGCGTACCCGGTCTACGGCTCGAAAGACGTGGTCAAGTACATCGCCCAGGAGATGCTCGTCCACGAGGACATCATCGACCTGCGCGCCTACTCGCTGGACACCAAGGCACAGGCTGACGACGCCCTGCTCGAAGCGGTGAGCCAGAACCCGTACGTCATCGACGTACGGACCTACGGCTGCACACCTCACGCGTGCCGTGTGGGCTACGGGTACACCAAGGAGGAGCAGGCCGAGATCCAAGAAGATGTGCTGGAGGCCAGCACGGCGGTCTTGGCCGAGATCATCAGCCCCGAGATGTCCGACGTCGACCGGGTCAAGGCCATCAACAAGTGGATCGTCGACAACGCCGAGTACGACATGGAAGCCGCCGACCAGCTGCCGGACGACCCCCAGGCCTCCGACGTTCCCGACGAGTACCGCTACGCGTGGAACGCCTCCGGGGTGCTGTTGCGGGGCAAAGGGGTGTGCGAGTCGTACGCAGACGCGTTCTCCCTGCTCGCCAACGCTGCCGGGGTGCCGGCTGTCATCGTCTCCGGCAAGCTGTCCGACGGTTCGCCGCACGCCTGGAACAAGGTCTTCGTCGGCGGGGTCTGGAAAGCCGTGGACGTGACCTGGAACGATGGTCCGCCGACCACCACCGCCTACCTCATGATCAACGACAGCCAGTTCACCGGCGAGGCAGCCCGCTCCGAAGACGACCAGTGGATGTCCGACGACCACATCGCTGACTTCGCCACGCCGTGAGGCGAACGGGTGGCGAGGGCTTTTCACGGGGACGCCCAAGCACTATCCTCATGTGAGGTAAGGCTTCCCTAAGGAACAGGTGGCACGTGGACCTCACCACCTTCCCCACCGGGCACGACGCCCGGATCGTCGCCGTGGACACCGAACCTGGGCTTGCGCTGCGGATGGGCGAGCTGGGGCTGAGGGTCGGAGCCGTCGTGCAGATCGTCCACCACGCCCACGGGGCAGGACGTGTGGTCGCGGTCGGCGCCGACCGCATCGCCTTGGACCTGGTCGCCTGCCAGGGAGTGCGCCTGGTCCCGGTCCAGTGAGGATCTCCCTGCGGCGCGCGGCGGCCAACGACGCCGGACTGGCAGCATCTGGCACGCACGAAAGCGCGCCCGCACCCACCAAGCCTGCACCCACCAAGGTCGTCGCCCTGGTCGGCAACCCGAACTCGGGCAAGTCCGCGCTCTTCAACTGCCTGACCGGGGCACGCCAGGCCGTCATCAACGCCCCGGGGACGACTGTCGAGGTCGCCTCGAGCACGTGGAAAGCCGTCGACGCGCGCCTGCTGGACCTGCCGGGGGCTTACTCCCTGCTGGCACGCTCCCCCGACGAGGAGGTCGCCGCGCAGGCAGTCACCGGCGGGCCGGACGGACCTGCCGACCTCGTCGTGGTGCTGCTCGACGCCGCCGGCTTGTCTCGGTCGTTGTACCTGGCCGGCCAGGTCGGGCTCACCGGTGTGCCGATGGTCGTGGCGGTGACCATGACCGACGTGGCCTGCACCCGCGGCGTCACCATCGACACCGACGCGCTGGCCGACCTGCTCGGCGTCCCGGTGGTCACCATCGACCCACGCACCGGCAGCGGGGCCGAGGACCTGACCACAGCAGTGCGTGACACCCTCGCCGAACCTGCGCGCCTGCGCCTCGACGGCGCGCTGGCACCCGACGACGAACCGGCACACCAGCACGAGCACCCCCTGGCCCAGGTCGACCCCCGTCTCGCCGACGCCGAAGCCCTGTTCGGCTGGGTCGCCGACGTGCAGACCCAGGTCGCCTCGACCCCGGCGGTGCACGCCTCACGCTCGGACCGCGTGGACTCCTGGTTGCTGCGCCCGTGGGTCGGCATACCGGTGTTCCTGGTCGTGCTGTGGGCGGTGTTCGAGCTGGTGACCGTCGTGGCGGTCCCTGCGATGAACGGCCTGAGGTGGCTGGTCACCGACTGGGCTGGCGGGTGGTTCACCCGGGGGCTCGACGCGGTCGACGCCCCGGTGTGGCTCACCAGCTTCGTCGCCGACGGCCTGCTCGTGGGTGTGGCGACGGTGGCCTCGTTCGTCCCGCTCATGGCGGTGGTGTTCGTCGCTGTGGGCCTGCTGGAGGACTCGGGGTACCTGGCCCGCGCGTCGTTCGTCGCCGACCGTGCGATGCGGCGCCTGGGCCTGGACGGACGCGCGGTGCTGCCGCTCGTCGTCGGGTTCGGGTGCAACCTGTCGGCGCTGGCCACGTTGCGGACCCTGCCCAGCGCCCGCCAGCGTGTGCTCACCGCCTTGCTGCTGCCGTTCACCTCGTGCACCGCACGGCTGGCGGTGTACCTCATGCTCGCCATCGTGTTCGTCCCTGACTACGCCGGGCTCGTCGTGCTGGCCATGTACGCGCTGTCAGCGGTGCTCGTCGTCGTGGTCGGGCTGGTGCTGCGCCGCACCGGGTTCCGCGACCTGGGCAACGAACCGCTGGTGCTCGCCCTTCCGGCCTACCAGCGCCCCCACCTGCGCGCCCTGGTGACCTCCGCGGCGAGCCGCACCAGCACCTTCGTCACCTCTGCCGGCAAAGTCATCGTCGCCGCCCTGGCGCTGATGTGGCTGCTCATGGCAGTGCCGGTGACCAGCGGCCACCAGCTGGGCGACGTGCCGACGGCCGACAGCCTCTACGGCCGGGCCGCCGCAGCGATCGCTCCGGTGTTCGCACCAGCAGGGTTCGCCGACGCTGGTGCCGCCGCCGCCCTGGGCACGGGGATCGTCGCCAAAGAAGTCGTCGTCGGGTCGTTGGCCCAGGCGTACGGCAGCGACCACGAGCCGTGGGACGAGGGCCTGCGCGCCGCCTTCGACCGTACTTCTGGTGGCCACGGAGCCGCCGCCGCCATCGCGTTCTGCGTGTTCGTCCTGGTGTACACCCCGTGCCTTGCCACGGTCGCCGAGCTGGCCCGCCAGGTCGGCTGGCGCTGGACCACCGGGTCGGTCGCTGCGTCCCTCCTGCTCGCCTGGCTCCTGGCCGTCACGGTCTTCCAGCTCGGAGCACGGCTGTGACCCGCCCGGTCCTGGCGGACGTCTTGCGCGAGACCTCCACCGGCGCGACCCCCCAGACCGTCGCCGCCCGTCTGGGCCTCGACCCCGGCCTGGTCGAAGCCATGGTCGACCATGCCCGCCGCGTCGGCCTCGTCATGGCCCCCGCCTGCACTTCGTGCGACCTGTCCGCGGCAACCTGCCCAGCCTGCCCCCTGGCCCACTGAGCCAAAGACGAAGACAATGGGGACGGTTCCTATGTCTTGCCTGGTCAGGGGACAGGACAATGGGGACGGTTCCTATGCCTTGCCCGGCGATGGACGCTCCCCCAAAACCGATGGGCACCTGCACCTGACCACCACCCCAGGCCTCCCGCCGCCCTTCTGACCAGGCAGGACATAGGAACCGTCCCCATTGTCCTGTGGTGCCGGCTCCCCGGGCAGTGCCCGATGGCGATGGGGAGCCGACGCTGGTGGCATCGGCGTGAGGCGCCTCGTGCTGTACCGCCATCCTCGTCCGGTAGCCCTAACGGCCCTGCACGGACCACCCCGGTCATCCCAGGACGGCAATTGTGCCGCTTGAGTGATGCGCGGCCCGCAGGCTTAGCTGTGGGGGTGTTGTGGACGATCCAAGGCTACGTGCACGACTCGACGACTCGACGCGTTGCGCGGTGGGCCACATGGGTCAGCACCCGCAGCGTGGTTCGTGTGCCCGCACAGCTCGCGCAGAGGTTCGGCGAGCTGGTCGCTGGGTTCAGCGGGCTGGTCGCTGGGCCAGTCGCAGGGTTCACCGGTTGGGTCGCCACCCACCGCGGACCAGCCGACCGCATCAGTGCCCAGCTGGTCTCGCACCGCCTCGACATCGCCCGCGCCACAGTGGTCGTCGCCATGGTTTGGGCGATCGCCGCCAGCAGCGTCGGGTTGGTCACCGGTGAGAAACAGGCCGTCGTCGCCCAGGTACAAGCGCAGGTCGAGCAAGAGTGGACCGCTGAGGTCGCCGCAGCCCGCGAAGCCGCCGCTGCCAGCGCCCAGGTCGCGATCGACAAAGCCGAGGCTGTGCGCGCCTCCGCCGCTGAGGCGTCCGTGCCCCCCGAGACCCTCGCCTCGCTCGACGAGGCCTCGGCCCAGGTCCAGCAGCTGGTCGACCAGGTACGTGACGCACCGGTGACGATCGACCCTGAGTCCGACGCTCCGCCGGCAGTCCGCTCCGCCGCGCCGAACGTGCCAGAGACCCCCGGCGTCGTCGACCTGCCAGTGACAACCCCCCAGACCCATCCCGACCCTGCTGCGGACGCTGCGGTGATCCTCGACGTCGTGACGACCCCCATGGACGAGGCCAAAGAGACCCTCCCTGAGGTCACCATGTCCGACGACGCCTTGACCGAGCTGCTCGCCGCCGTCGACCAGCTCGCCGAGTCCACCGCAGAAGTCACGGCCGCAGCCGAGGCCAACCGTGTCGCCTCCGAGCTCGACGGTGCCTACGCCCAAGCCATCGCCGACGCCCAGGCCGCCCACGAGGCAGCTCTCGCCGCCGCTGCCCAGACCCGCGCCGCCCGGTTGAGCGCCGACGCCCGCAGCCTCGACGGGTACTCCAACGGCCAGATCCCCGTCTCGGCCCTGTGCTCGCCCGCGTTCAACCTCAGCGCCCGTCTGCGTTGCGACGCCGCCGAGATGCTCGACGGGCTGAACCAGGCGTACCGCGCCCAGTTCGGCCACGACCTGATCATCTCCGACTCTTACCGGACCCTCGCCGGGCAGGTCACCTGCCGCCAGACCAAGGGCAGCCTGTGCGCGACACCCGGCACGTCCAGGCACGGCCTGGGCCTGGCCGTGGACCTGTCTGGTCCACCAGCGCGCCTGGGCACCACCGAGCACCAGTGGATGCTCAACCACGTCGGCGAGTACGGCTGGCTCAAACCAGCCTGGTCGCTGCCCACCGGCGGCAACCCCGAACCGTGGCACTTCGAGTTCACCGGCGCTCCCTGAGGGCTCGCCGTTCTCACGGCAGCCTGACGCTCGAGTGCGCGACGTCGTGGACGAGCAACCCGTCAGCGGCCAGCGCCACCACGCACCGGTCGAGCTGGGCGCGGTCGGGCCACACCAGGTCGACGACGGCCACCGGACCAGACGCCTCACGCAGGGCAGCCATGATCTGGCCGCGTGCTTGACGGTTGGTGCCCTGCCAAGGCTGGGAACGTCGACGCTGAGCGTGCGCATCAGGTGGGGATCCCGCGGCCAACCAGGCACAGGTGCTGGACAAAGGACACTGGGTGCAACGCGGGGCACGCGCGGTGCACACCAGCGAACCGAGCTCCATGAGCGCGACGCAGGTCGTCGGGGCGTCGTCGTGCGGCAGCAGCTGGCTCGCGGTGGCGGCCTCGGCTGCGCCCAGGTGCGGTGGGGGCAGCGCCTGGCCGACGAACGCCCGGGCCACCACACGCCGGACGTTGGTGTCCAAGACCACCGCACGGCGGCCAAAGGCGAACGCCTGGACCGCTGCTGCTGTGTACACCCCCACACCAGGCAGGTCGAGCAGCGCAGCCTCGTCGTCGGGCACCTGGCCGTCATGGCGCTCGACGATCTGGACGGCTGCTCCGTGCAACCGTAACGCCCGCCGCGGGTATCCCAAGGTCCCCCACGCCCGCAGGACGTCGCCCACATCGCTGGCAGCCAGGTCGCCAGGGCCCGGCCAACGTGCCATCCACTGGCGCCACACCGGTTCGGCACGCGCTACCGGCGTCTGCTGGAGCATCACCTCGCTGACGAGCACACCCCACGGCGTGCGGTCAGGCGCACGCCACGGCAGGTCCCGGGCGTGGTCGCGGTACCAGTCGGTCAAAACGTCCACAAGGGCTATCGTCGTCACCACGGCGGCCGCGTCGCAAGCGGCCGCGAACCGGTGCCGAGCGTAGGCTGGCCCCGTGAGTTGCCTGGCCTGGGTGATCGTCGCTGGGGCAGCCGCAGCCGCGGTCGTGCTCGCGATGTTGGTGCTGCGGCGCCAACCCGGCCGCACCTGGCCGTTGCAGCCGCACCCGCAGGTCAGACCACGTGAGGAACTGCGGGTGTGGACACCTCGCATCGGGTTCGTGGCGAACCCGTCCAAACACGACGCCGACGACGTGCGAACCCGGCTGCTGGCGCAGTGCGAGCAACGCGGGCTGCCGCAGCCGTTGTGGCTGACGACCACTGTCGACGACCCCGGAGGCGGGCAGGCACGCCAGGCCCTGGACGCTGGTGTGGACGTGGTCGTGGCCGTCGGGGGGGACGGGACTGTCCGTGCTGTGGCCAAGACCATGGTCGGGGCGCCGGTGCCGATGGGCCTGGTCCCCACAGGCACGGGCAACATCTTGGCCCGCAACGTGGACGTGCCGGTCACCGACGTCGTCGGCGCCCTGGGGGTCGTCATCGACGGTCGCGACGCTGATATCGACGTGGGCTGGCTGCGCGTGGACCGTTGGGGGACCCACGACCACCCCGACACGCACGACGACGAGCTGTTCTTGGTCATCGCGGGGCTGGGGTTCGACGGGTCGATGGTCGCCGCGACCGACGCCAACCTCAAAGCCCGGGTCGGCTGGGTGGCGTACTTCCTGGCAGGGTTCCGTCACCTGCACGAACGTCGCCGCCAGGTGCAGGTGACCCGCGACGACGGCGACCCGCAGACCGCCAAGGTGCGTTCGGCCATGGTCGGCAACTGCGGCCGGCTGCCTGGGGGTATGACTTTGCTGCCCGACGCCCTGCTCGACGACGGTTGGCTGGACGTGGCCCTGATCGACACCCGCGGCGGGCTGGCTGGCTGGGCGCAGCTGTTCGGGGAGGTCGTGCTCCAGGGTGCCGGGATGCGGACTGTCCTTCCTGCGAAGATTGGGCGGATCGACCACGCTCGTGCCCGACGGATCCACCTGGAGGTCGCCGGGTCGGCGACGCTGCAGGTCGACGGGGACATCGTCGGCGACGTCGCAGCGCTCACCACCTGGGTCGCCCCGCACGCGCTCATCCTGCGTGTTCCGTGAACTTGCTGGTCAACGACGCGTGGGACAGTTCGATGCGCCGTCTGGATGAAGACCGCACGACAGACCGAAGTCCACCGTTTATGCTTGGGTAAGTAGTTCGCCCGCTTCTGTCCGGATTTCGGGTGTGGTGTCTCCGCCCACGCTGGTCAGCCTGGGGTGGGCGGGGTTGGAAGATGTCCAGATGGAGTTGGTAGCAATGACTGAGGTCATGCTGTTGGCCCCGTCGACCAACCAGAGCACAGGAGATGGTCGATGACGCCCACACAGGGCGCTCGGGCCGAAGAGACGCCCGAAGTCGGAACCCGGCCCACAGTGGCACTGGCCCACGACTACCTCACCCAGCGCGGTGGTGCCGAGCGGGTCGCGATGATCATGGTCCAGGCTTTCCCCGACGCCCCACTGCACACGACGCTGTACCACCTTCCGGGCACGTTCCCGCAGTTCGAGCCGGTGGACATCCGCACAGGCTGGCTCAACCACTCCAAGGTGCTGCGCCGCAACCACCGTCTCGCGCTGCCGCTGCTGGCTCCGGCGGTCTCGTCGCACACCATCGACGCCGACGTGGTGCTGGCCTCGTCGTCGGGGTGGGCCCACGGGTTCCGCACCGACGGGCAGATGGTCGTGTACTGCCACGCCCCGGCACGGTGGCTGTACCAGGCGCAGCGGTACCTGGGCGCGCACACCAGCACCGCCCACTCGACGACCGCCCTGGTCGAACGGGCTGTGCTCGCCGCGCTCGCCCCCGGCCTGCGTTGCTGGGACCGGCGCGCCGCAGCCCGGGCCGACCTGTACCTGGCGAACTCGTCAGTGTCGGCACGGCTGGTCTACGAGGTGTACGGGATCGCCGCGGAGTTCTTGCCTCCCCCGCCCGCAGTGCTGCCCGACGGTCCTGAAGAGCCTGTGGAAGGTCTGACCCCCGGGTTCGGGCTGTGCGTGGCACGGTTGCTGCCGTACAAGAACGTCGACCTGGTCATCGAGGCTGCCGCACAGCTCGACGGGTTCGAGCTGGTGATCGTCGGCGACGGCCCCGACAGGGAACGGATCGCCGCGATGGCCGCCGAGACCGGGGCGCGCCTGCTCTCAGGGATCCCCGACACCCAGCTGCGCTGGTTGTACCGCAGTGCGTCAGTGCTGGTCGCTGCGTCTTTCGAGGATTTCGGGCTTTCCCCGCTGGAGGCCAACGCTTTCGCCACCCCTGTGGTCGCGCTGCGCGCCGGGGGGTACCTCGACACTGTTGTGGAGGGCAGCACCGGGCTGTTCTTCGACGAGCTCACTCCTACTGACATCGCTGCGGCCGTGGACCTCGCGTCCCGTCAGCGCTGGGACCCGCAGGCGCTGACCGGGCGGGCCGACGAGTTCGGGATGGACCGGTTCGCCCAACGCCTGCACGAGGTGGTCGGGGCGGTCGTGCGCCCATGACCAAGACTCACCCGCTGCGCGTGGTCGTCGTGGACCACACTGCCGAGCTCGGCGGAGCAGAGGTCGCGCTCCTGCGGCTGCTGCGGGCGCTGGACCGCGAAAACCTCGACGTGCGCGTCCTGCTGTTCAACGACGGCCCGTTGGCCGACGAGCTGCGGGCCGCACACGTGCCGGTGGCGATCTTGCCGTTGACCAAAGACGTGACAGGGGTGGACCGGGTCAGCGCAGGGCGTGCGTCGTTGGCGAACCTGAGCCGGGGTCTGCGCCTGGCACCGTTCATGGTGTCGCTGGTCCGGCTGCTGCGTATATCGCGCCCTGACCTGGTGGTCACCACGTCGTTGAAGTCCGACCTCATCGGTGGCCTGGCCGCACGCGTGGCCAGGCGGCGGTTGGTCTGGCACCTGCACGACCGTATCGCCGACGACTACCTGCCCAGCTCGCTGGTACGCCTCATGCGGGTCGCCTCACGGCGCCTGCCGCGCCTGGTGATCGCGAATTCGCAGGCCACAGCATCGACCGTCCCCGTCGACTGTCTTGTCGTCCCGCCGCCCATCGACAACGACTGGGTGCTGGACGCCGATGTGGTCGCAGCCCGGCCAGCACCTGGCGAGCACCCGGTGGTCGGTCTGGTCGGGCGGATCAGCCCCACCAAAGGACAGGTGGAGTTCATCCACGCTGCCGTGCTCGTCGCCCAAAAGCACCCTGGCACCGTGTTCCGTGTCATCGGCGCCCCGTTGTTCGGCGCCGAGGACTACGCCGAGCAGGTCCGCGCCGAACAGCAGGCAGCCGAGGACGCAGGCACGCTGCAGCCCGGCCAGGTCGAGTGGATCGGTTTCGTCTCCGACCCCCGCACCCAGATCGACGCCCTGGACGTGCTCGTCCACGCCTCGCCTGTGCCCGAACCTTTCGGCCAGGTGGTCGTGGAGGCCATGGTCCGCGGTGTGCCGCTGGTCGCCACCCGCGCTGGCGGGGCTGTGGAGATCGTCACCGGCGACGACGGCGACGAAGAACTCGGGATCCTGGTCACCCCTGGCGACGCACCCGCGCTGGCCGAAGCGATCTGCGCGGTGCTCGACGACTACCCGAAAGCCCAGGCCAGGGCCCTGGCCGCGCGTACCAGCGCAGCACGCCGCTTCGACGCCACCGACACCGCCGCACGAGTGAGCCAGGCGTGGCAACGGGTGGTGTCCAGACAGACCCGAGCATTCCGGACCGATCGTACGGCAGGATAGTAACCGTGACATTGCGCGACTTTTGGGGCTTGGTCCTGTTCAGCAAGTGGCTCGTCTTCGCCATGACGCTCCTCGGGCTGGCTGGAGGGCTGTTCTACGCCTGGTGGGCGATCCCGACGTACTCCTCGCAGTGCACTGTCGCCTACACCTCGCCTGACGACCTGGCGGCCAAGTACGGCGTCCTGGTCAACGTGGACCCGAACATCATCCAGTCCACCGCATCCATCGCGAAGATCAAGCAGTCGCTGTCCCAACCAGGAAACTTCCAGGCCGTCGAGGCCGTGGCCGGTGAGTCGACCAACACCCTCGTCTTCACCGCGCGGGCCACGTCACCTGTGGATGCGCGCAACGCGGCCAAGGCCGCTGCTGCCACGTACATCGGTGACCTGACCAACCAGTTCCAGGCATCTCTCAAGCAGCAGGAGGCCAAGGCAGCGGCCCTGTGGAGGACCGTCCCCGAATACGTGGAGGGCGACGAGGGTGGCAAGGCAGAGCGCGACGCGATCGTCTCCCAGTACCGAGAAATGAGGGGCCAGATCGCCGCCGCGAGCCAAGCACCCCCACCAGCCACGGTGCGTATCGCTGCGCAGAAAGCCAGCTTGAGCTCGGTGTCGCCTCCGATCATCGTCGCAGTCGGGGCGCTGCTCGGGATGTTCTTGGGGATCGCAGCCGCGGTGGTGCGCAACGCCCTGGACACGCGTCTGCGGTCCACGGCGAGCGTCACCCGCATCGGCGAGACCTCGCTGGGCGCGCTCAGCGACGTGGGGCCCAACGCCAGGGCGTTCGACGACGACGACGAGATGCTGCCTGTGGCGGGCCGCACCGCCAACGCCTTCACCCAGTCCATCCGCGAGCTGCGCACCGCCTTGCAGGCGACGATGACCTACACCGACGGCTCGATGCTCGTGATCACCGCGGTACAACCTGGGGTGCCCACCGGGTTCATCACGGCGAACCTCGCCGCGTCTTTCGCCCTCAGCGGGCGCCGCGTCATCGTGGTCTCTGGCGACCTGCGGCAACCGACCTTGAACATGCTGCTCATGCCTGACGGGCGTCCGCGTGCTGACCCGTCGGGCACAGTGCCCACACGGGTGCCGAACCTGCGGGTGGTCCTGCCGCTGCACACCCCGCTGGACCCTGCCGACTTCCTGGCCACCTCACAGGTCCGCGAACGCCTCGACGACCTGCGCGCCAGCGCAGACCTGCTGGTCATGGACGCCCCACCTGTGCTGGTGGCTGCCGACGCGGCGATCGTCTCGGCGTACGCCGACGCCACGCTGCTCGTCGCGGCTGAAGACACGACCCGTCTCAACGCGGTCGAAGACGCCCTGACGCGCCTACGTGCTGCCGGTGGTCGTCCTCTGGGTGTCGTCGTCGCTTCTGACCAGGTCCGCGGCAACTACCAGGCTGAGTACTCTTTCGCCGGGGACGCCGGCCACACCACCTGGGTCGGACCTCCGGTCACCATGCGCCCCATGGGTGACCCGAACCTCGCCTCAGGTCACCCCAGGCCACCAGGCCAGCCGTACCTGCAGTAGCCAGGCGGCCCACGAGAGCCGCAGCTGCGGGGCCAAGGACTGGCAACGCCGCGAGCGTACGCGCCAGGTGCCCGCGCTGCGTCGCCACCGGCCCACGTGCGCTGGGCTTGTCGCACGGGCCTGCCACCTCGACGGCGTCGGCCGTGCACCGCCTGAAGGGCTGGGCGTGCAGAGCACATGACGGTGCGGGCGACGTTGTCCACGTCGCCCGCACCGTTACCTTCTAGCCTTCCTGGCGTGCCCTGCGCACCCGGACTGCGACCAGTGCGCCACCACCTGCCAGCATGAGCAGGCCGAGCACTGCTGCCAAGACCGCGTTCGCACCGGTTCCACCCAGCGGCGGGGTCTTCGCAGGCGGAGTCGAGGCCGGTTGCGTCGTGGGCGGCGGAGTCGTCGTCGCCGGAGGCGTCTCCTCTTCCTCCAGCAACGTGTTGACCTCAGCGATCTTCTCTCCTGAGCACACCGCAGGCTGGGTGCCCTGCCCGTTGGGGCCAGGGAGCTTCACGCCGTCCATGTCGGACGGGTCGCCACACACAGCGGCGGTGTTGATCACGTCGTCACCGCTACCGATCGCGGCTTCGTTGGTGATCATGCCCGTGCTGCACATCAACGTGGTCGTCTGGCCCGGCTGCAAGGTCCCGACGTTCGTGCCGGCCTCGCACCCGTCAAGCGTCCCGTCGTGACCTAGCCCACCCTCGTCGAGATCCTCACGTGAGAGGGTGACGTCGGTCAGCACCGTCACACCGGTGTTGGTGATCACCAGCAGCCACTGGGCGTCGGTCTCGAACGGAACCGTCGTGGCTTTGACCCACTCGTCGGTCTCGTTGCCTGCACCCAGCTCGGCCAGCTCGGCCTCGGTCGGCTCTTGGCAGCCCGTGCCTGCCTTGCACACGAACTTCTCCAGAGCAATACCCGGGACCTGCTCGAACACCTCGGCCTCGTCAATGTTCGACGGCACCATCTGGGGCTCACCGGTGGGGTCGCCAGCGGTCGGGTTGCCGGTGAAGCGCTCGGCCAGCCGTTTGCCGTCGGGGCTGACCGTCGGGTCGCTGTCCACACCGACTGGGTCGAACGGGTCGTGGACGAAGTCCGGCAGCTCAGCGTTGGCCGTCGCGGTGTTCTTCAGCTTGCCAGCCAGGACACCGTTGATCGGAACCGTCACCACCAGAGGCACCGACGACTCACCAGGTTCGAGCGAGTCAGCAACCACAACAGTCTCGTTGACCAGCTGTGAGGGGTTTCCGGCCACGTTCGCGTTACCGACCTTGGAGGCGTCGGCGGTCACTGGGACCACGACGTCCTGTGCGATGTGCACGTTGTCCAGCCTGACGTTGCCCGCGTTGGTCACGACGATCCGGAACGTGGCCTGCGTCGACCCGGCGGGAAGCTCTTGGCTCTTGACCCACAGGCTGTCGTTGGTCGGGTCGCAGTCAGCCGCCAGGGCGTTGATGCAGACCTGTTTCTCCAGCTCAAGCTTGGGGTCGAGCACCACGACTCCCTCAGCGGCGCTGTCGCTGCGGCCCGGAGTGTCGTTTTTTGGTCCAGTCAGAGGGACCTCGTGGGGATCTCGTGGGGCCAGGACGCCACTCCAGTCGTACGGGAACGCCGACCACTGGATCTGGTTGTCATCGGCGGTCACGTTTTCGATGGCGACCGTGTAGACGAGGGGGCCGTAGCACCAGGCGTTGATAAGGTTGCCGTTCAGATTGGCTGGAGGATTTGGCGAACAGGCCTCGCCCGGGTCCGGTATTGGGGTGAGGGTGAAGCGGTCGATCGCCGCAGGCGGCACAGTGGTCCACGGCGAGAGGGCCCACGACTTCGGGTCGGGGCTGAAGATCGCGGTCCCACCGTTCTCGCCCATACCGACGCCTTCGTACCACGTGACCGAGTCGCCGACGAGCACCACCGCGCGTGTCGGCGTGGCCTCACCTGGGTGGGCGTCTGGGCCCAAGCCGTGCCACGACGTCGTGGTGGTCATCCTCTGCCCAGGGTTCACGTGACTGAGGATGAACGCTCGGGCAGCCTCAGGAGAGCCGATAGAGTATTGCATCGTCCCTCCCAACACCCCAGCCACGGGACTGTTGGTGGCGGCCTCTGCGGGGCTCGGCCCTGACACCGAGAGCAAGGCACCCACTCCCAGCAAGGACAAGCACACCACTGTGCTCGCAGCCAATCCACGTCTCATGTCGGCATTCCTCTCATCGGTTCAGGCGCCACCTCGCGGGAGCAGGCCACGGGCCGCACACGCACGACGACCAGCAGGCGACGGCTGGTCCCGGTACGCAACAGTCCTGTGAGCAGGCCCTGTCACCGACAGCTGACAGCGGTCACTCATACGTGGGATGTTGCTCTTGATAGAGGAAGGCGTCAAACCGAGCCGAGACCGCCAGCCGCGACGAACGAAACTTCACCCCATGAATCTGGATGAAACGGTAGAACCGCCGGTCAGTTGGCCGATACTCGACTGAGAAAGCCGCAGTTGTTATCTATCGCGTCCTTCCTGTAGCACGGGGACTGGTGGGTCTGGTGAGCCGGTTCCTGTCTGGGTCCGGGAGCGGGACGGCTGAGCCGGTCCTTCGGCAGGGTCGGGGTCGGCGGGGACGCATCCCTGTCGGAGCGGGCTACGCCGAGATGGGTATCGAGTTCGTCCCACCCAACGGGCCGGGCCTTGCGGCCCGGCCCGAGGTGTGGCTGGGGTGGGCGACCCCAGCCAATGGTGCGGACGACGGGGCCAGACTCCGTTGTCTGACTACCGCGCCGTCCGCACCACCAGTGCTGGCTACCGGGCCTGTCGTGCCCGCATCCGAACTGTGACCAGTCCGGCGCCGCCTGCCAGCAAGATCACTCCGAGCACCACGGCCAGGGCCGCGTTGGCACCCGTCCCGCCCAGCAGCCTCGGCGGCGCCGGAGGCTTCGGCGCAGGCTGCGGTGTCGTCGGGCTAGGGGTTGGGCTTGGTGTCGGCTCGTCGGGCGGCGGTGCCGGTTCCTCCACGGTGTTGACCTCCGCCGAGCTCTCCTTCGAACAGACCTCCGAGCCGTTCATGATGGTCGTGTCGTCTTCGACCTCGGCACACACCTTGGCGGTGTTGACCACGTCTTCTTTGGAGCCCCACTCCTCAGTGTTGGTGATCAGACCTGTGGTGCACGTCACCGTCTTCGACTCTCCCGAGGCCAGCTGTCCGAGCTTGAGGTCGTCGCCCATCGCGCAGCCGACGAGCTGGCCGTCGTGGCCGTCGCCGCCTGCGAGCAGGTCCTCACGCTTGAGCGTGACGTTGCCGAGGGTGGTGTTGCCAGTGTTGGTGACGACCAGCAGCCACTGCGCGTCCGCGGCCATCGGCACGGTGGTCATCTTGACCCACCCACCAGCGTTCTTACCCGACGCCAGGTCGGCCAAGTCGCCACCGGTCGGCACGTCGCAGTCGCTGACGCCATCGCAGACGTACTTCTCGAGATCGATAGCCTTGACCCGCTCGAAGACCTTGGCGGCATCCTCGTTGGACGGCACCATGCCGGGTTCGCCATCGGGGTCATCGACGGTCGGGTTGCCCGTGAACCGATCGGACAGCGGCTTCTTGGCCGGGTCGACCGTGGCCACCTGGGTCTCTGTCGAGCCGTTGGGGAAGGACACAACGCCCGGCAGCTCCGCGTTGGCAGTCGCTAAGTTCTTCAGCTCACCATCCAGTGTTCCGTCGATCGGCACGATGACCATCATCGCCGCCTTTGCACCCGGCATGAGGCTGTCGGCGAACACTGCTCCGTCGACCGGAATGCCAGCCTGCGTCGTCGGCGGCATGATGACTGCACGCTCACCTGCCTCCGCCTTCGTGGTGTCCTGCGCCATGTGGACGTTGGCCAGCTCGACATTCCCGGTGTTCTCGACCTCAACCCGGAAGACTGCCTGGCTCGAACCAGCCGGGATCTCCTGCTCATCTCTCCAGACGTTGGGATCATTGATGTCGCAGTCGTCAACAACAGTGGTGGTACACACCTTCTTTGTCAGAAGCAGTGACGGGTCAAGCACGTACAGACGCTCTTTGCTGCTGGTGTTGTGACCGGGATTGTCATTCCCCGGGCCGGCGATCCAGATTCCGTGCGGCGAGAGACCGGCAAGTTCTCCTGTGGAATCGTACGCAGAGGCCGCCCACGATTGGTTGTTGTCAGCAGCCCTGACATTCTCGATGGTTACTGTGTACGTCAAGGGACCCATGCACCATGCGTTGAACAGGGTCCGCGACCCAGCCTCGGCTCGCACTGGAGGATCGGTGGCGCAGGTCGGCCGTGTGTTGTCCGGCGGAATAGTCATATTGATACGTCCGTAGTCCGCGAACGTAGTCCCGTCGGGGTCGATCGACCAATGGCTAGCGTTGGGACCGAAAACAGCTGCAGCATCGTCTTCGACCATCCCCACAGCCTCGTGCCAGGTCACCGCGTCGCCGACTAGCACCACCGGAATGATCCGCTCGGGGAACCCCAAGTACCAACGCGTCGCGTGGGTCCCGAAGCCCTCGTTCAGATGGCCGACAATCCAGTCCCTGGCCTGGGCCTCTGTCCCCACATGATAGTGAATGGTATCTATTACCCCAGGAACGTTGCTGGGCTCGGCAGCGGCAGATCTAGAATCTGCCGTAATTATGGCGCCTGCCCCCAGCAACGACAAGCACACAACAGTGCTCGCTGCTAAAGAACGTCTCATCACAACTGTCCTCTCGTCGTCGCAGGCACCGCAACCACACTGAAGCGGAGCCGCATTTGGACGACACGCAGCACGAGTCGAGCGGTCAGTGATCGCTCGTGCTGAGAATCATCCTACGAAACCGGAGTCAACTACCTTGTTACGCCGGTCACTCGTAGTTGGGATACTCCTCCAGATGCACGAGCCCGTCAAACGTAGCCGAGATTCTCAGAGCCATAGGACGAAGTTTTCACCCCGTCTCCGGGACGAAGAGTTATATGTCCTTATCGCCCGATTTCTGACCATCGCACGCAGGCCGCACTTATTGTCCTGCCCGTTGTCTCCCCGCGGCGGCGGGGCGTGTCCTGGGCAGTCCCTGCGGGACGGGTGAGCCGTCAGTCGAGGACGACGACAGCCACGTTGTCCTTGTGCCCGGGGTCGGGAGCAGCATGGTCGTAGGCGCCGATGCAGATGCCGACGATGATGAGAGGGACCGAGACCTGGACGGTGAGCCAGAACTGGTCGAGCTGGCCCTGGACCATACGGGTCAGGACCATGGCGACAGCGAGGGTGCCGTACTCGGGGGGCAGACGGCGCCACAAGATCATCATGAAGCCGCCGAACATGATGACGAAACCGATCAAGCCGACGATTCCCGTCGACGAGAGCTGCTCCAAGATGGCCTGCGGCGGCTGGAACTCCTCGGCGAGAATGCCTGTGTACCACCAGCGCAGGCCCATGCCGAACCAGGGGTTCATCTGCCACACGTCGGTGGACTGGGCGTACCAGTCGAGCCTTTGGTACACCGAGTTGAACTTGTTCGCCTCGGAGAACTGCGCGGCCACTGTCAGCCCGGCGACGACCACTGCGGCGAACATGGGCAGCAGCACCGCACGTGACCGTGCCGACATCGACGAGCTGCGCAAGACGATGAACACCACGGCGACGACCACGGAGATCAGTGCCTGGCGCGACTGGGACGTGATCATCCCCCCGCACATCACGATGAACATGAGCGTCGTCGCCCAGTTCGGCCAGCGCAGCCACGGTGGACGTGCGTACACGACGACCGCAGAGAACGCCGCCAAGGTCCCGATGACGTTCTTGTGCATGAAGAACGGCCAGTAAAGGTAGACCTCTTCGAGGGTCCCGGCGGTGACGAACCGGCCAGCGGCTACCCCGATCGACAGCAGCGAGATAGCGGCAGCGGTCAAGATGAGCAGTGTCAGAGCAGCCGGGGCGTACCCGCGCCGGGCCGCAGCCCACCCCACCAAGATGGCCCCGGCGACGAGCAACCAGGCGTGCAACCACTCGACAAAGTTGGCCGGGTACGGATGGATGATCACCGTGAAAACCGTCGTGGCCTGGTAGATGACCGTCAGCCAGATGATCGCTCGCAGGATCGGCGACATGGGTCTGGGCCCCAGGAACGCCATGACCAAGAACACGACGAACAACGCCGCGTCCCCGACCGACAGGTCGATAGGCCCACCCAGGCGTTGCACCAGGCACAGCAGCGGCATGGACAGCACCGCGATCAACGCCGGTTCAGAGCTCGCGGTGAAGAACACCACCGTCAGCCCGATCATCGCGCCTGCGACGATCCCCGCGACCGGAAGCGCCACACCCAGCGCACCGGTGACCGCGAACGCCCCGATGGCGATGATCGCGGTCGCCACGACGCGTTCGGTGCGCTTGACCTGCCGCACGCTTTCTTTGTCCACAGGTCGCACCACCGGTATGCCACGCCCGCGCGTGTGGGTGTTGACGTACCCTCGTGGACTCATCACAGCGAGAGGTTGGCTTTCGTGATGTGGAAAGCCTCGGCGTACCGGGTCTTGGCTTCCATACCGCGGGTGCGGGCAAAACCCAAGAACAGCTCGTGGTCCCACCAGTCGCGGGTCGCCTGGGACAGGTACGACGCGTCCAACAGCTCGACCTTGCGGGCCGCTGTGCGATCGTCCATCGGCACGTACAGCGCAGGACGGCCCATATCGCCGTCCCACTTGGGGATCTCGTAGTGCAGCAGCAGCGCCGAACGCCACACCGTCGGCGCCAGCTCGCCGACCAGACGGTGGTCCTGGTGGGCGTCACCGGCCCACGGCACGAAGACGACGTCCGGGGTGATCTGCGCGGCGAACGCGTGCAGGGTGCGTTTGACCTCACCCCAACGTTCGGGCAGGTAACCGTCGTCGAAACCGGCGAAGGTCGTGGTGGCGCCGGGGCAGAACGCCTGCGCGGCGGCCTGGGCCTCGGCGACACGGTCGTCGGTGCCTGTCAGGGTGAGCCAGTGCGCGGTGAGGTCACCACGGTCGGCCAGGCCCAGCAGCGTCCCGCCGCAGCCGATCTCCACGTCGTCAGGATGAGCGGCGACGCAGGCGACTGTCAGGGGCCCGTCGGGCAGGCGCAGGTTCACCGTTGCCAGACCTTCCAGGGGGCGACGCCGGAGCGGTTCATCTGTTCGAGCTCGCGACGTTCCTTCTGGGTGTCCATGCACGCCCAGAAACCGTCGTAGCGGTGGGCGGTGAACCGATGGTCCTTGGCGGCACGCATACACGCGTCCATGACCAGGTCGTCCCCGGGGTCGAGGTAGTCGAAGATCTCCTGGCGCAGCACGAAGAACCCGCCGTTGACGCGCATGTCCGCCCCGGCCACGGACTCCAGGCCGGTGAGCGCACCGTCGTCGTCGATCCGCACGACGTGGAACGAGTCCTGGGGGCGCACCGCCAGCAACGACCCCACGTGGTTGTCGGGCAGACGGTCGACCAGGTCGTTGATATCCACGTCGGACAACCCGTCACCGTAGTTCGCCAAGAACATCGGGTCGGCGCCCAGGTGCTCGCGCACACGCCGCAGACGTTCGCCGATAGCCGTCTCGGCACCGGTGTCGCAGAAGGTGATGGTCCACTGCGACACGTCCCGCGAGCACAGCTCGACCCCGTCACGCATGACGAAATCGTTGGCTGCGGTCTCCCGGTAGGCCAAGAAGAAGTCCTTGATGGCCTGCGCGCCGTGACCCAGGGCCAGCACGAACTCTGTGTGCCCGAAGTGGGCGTAGTACTTCATGATGTGCCACAGCATGGGCTGGCCGCCGATGGTCGTCATCGGCTTGGGCAGCACGTCGGTGGCGTCCTCACGGATACGCATCCCCATACCGCCGCAGAACAGCACGACCTTCATCGTTCTCCTCCTTCGAGCCGCCGCGGGGCGGCGTACTCACGCACTGCCGGGCACACCGCACGGCCTTCGAGGAACCCGTCCACCGAACCGGCGTCCAGGGCCTGGGCGTACACCGCCATCGCACCGCGGGCCGCTTCGATGGTGTGGTCGATGTCGTCGTCGGTGTGGGCCGCCGAGACCACCAGCGACGGGGCCAGCACACCGCGGCGGATCATCTCTTGGATGAACAACGTCCGGTACGGCTGCGACGGGTTGCCGTCGGCGTCTTTGGTACCGAACACCATGCAGGTGGACCGGCCCAGCACAGGCACCCGGTCACCGACGCCGGTGTCCGCAGCGGCCTGGGTCCACCCGGCGCGCAGCCGTTCACCAGCGCGGGTCATCTCGGCCACGACGTCACGGGTGGCGTACGTGTCGTACACCGCGCCCATCGCAGCCAGGCCGGTCGTCTCGGCGCCGTGGGTGTTCGACAACAGCCACACCCTGCGCTCGTCGGTGTTGAGCCCACCGCGTTCCATGAGGTCGCGACGGCCTGCCAGCGCAGAGACCGAGAACCCGTTGCCCAGGGCCTTGCCCCAGCACGACAGGTCCGGGGTGATGCCGTACACCGACTGGGCACCGGCGACGTCCCAGCGCAGCCCGGTGATCATCTCGTCGAGCACCAGCACCACACCGTGCTCGGTGGCCAGCGCGCGCAGGCCCTCCAAGAACCCGGGGGCGGGCTCGGCGGTGGCGGTGGCGGCCTCCAGGACGAAAGCAGCAATCTGGCCGGGGTGGTCGGCGAGCAGCTGTTCGACCGACTCCAGGTCGTTGTAACGGAACTTCACGGTCAGCTCCAGGTCCCGTTCGGGGACACCGGCCCGCATGGCAGTTCCGCCGATGAACCAGTCGTCGACGGAGAAGAACGGCTGCGTGCCGCACAGGGCGACCATGTCACGGCCGGTGACCGCCCTGGCCAGGCGCAACGCAGCGGACGTGACATCAGACCCGTTCTTGGCGAACTTCACCATCTGCGCCCCGGGCACGTGTGCCAGGAACCGCTCGGCCGCCTCGACCTCCCACTTGCTGGGACGCGAAAACCCTGGGCCACCAGCAGCGGCCTTGGCGACCGCGTCGACGACGGGCTGGTAGCCGTAGCCGAGGGTGACCGCCCGTAGCCCCTGGCCGTACTCCACGTACCAGTTGCCGTCCACGTCGCAGACCCTCGCCCCGACCCCGTGGTCGATGATCGGAGTCATGTGCTCAGGCACCTGGTCCGAACAGCGGGCGTAGGTGTGCGACCCGCCGGGCACGAGCGCGTGCAACCGGGCCTGGGCGGCGTTGGAGCGGGCAAAGGTGCGCACGTCCGGGTCTGTGACCAGGGGCGCAGCACTGTCAGACATCGAGGGAACCTCCAGCTGAATCGTCGATCGTGTCCCAGTTGGCGTCCATTGTGTCCCACCTGAGGCATACTTGCGTCACTACGCCCACTTTGTGACCCCTTCGCCCAGGTCAGATCACCCAGACGCGCGAGACGGACCATCCCGGCGTGGCTGGCCGGTCCCGACGATCGGCGAAGGCGGCCCAAATGTTCACATACCGGCCGTAAGATGATGCGGCGGTCCGCGGCGCTGGTCGGGCCGGTTGGGAGGAACAGTGCGAGAGCACGACGATCTGCTCTTGGTCGCCGTCGGCGACGACATCGGGGTCTACGCCCTGGCGAGAGCATTCCACGAGGAGTACCGGTGCCCCACGGTGGCACTCGTCGGCCCTGGGAGCACCTCGCGCCGCCGCCTGTTGGGTCTGGGGCGTGTGCTGCGCTTTTCTGACCTGGTCACCGAGGTCGAGGTCGCCGACATCGACGACCCCGAGTCGCTGGTGCAAGCCCTGGAGTCCGTCGCCGAAGCCTTCGCCGACCGCACACGTGTGCTGCTCACCGGCAACGACCACCACGCGCAGGTCCTCGTCGACCACGCCGACCGGCTGCGAGAGCTGTACCTGTTCCCGCCGTGCCCGCCCGAGGCGTTCGCACAGCTGGCCGACAAGGAGAAGTTCGAGCAGGTCTGCCGACGGGTGGACGTGGCCACCCCGGTGACGGTCCGCGTCGACCTGGCCGAGCTGCGTGCCGCCGGTGGACGTGAGGCGCTGGCGGACCTGTCGGTCGACCTGGAGTACCCCGTCATCGCCAAACCTGCGGTGACCTCCGAGCACCTGGAGTTCTACGACCGGGTGGACGGGTGGTCGAAGGTGTACCGGCTGGCTGACCGCTCGGCCGTCGACGACCTGCTGGGACGTCTGCTCGACGCCGGGTACGAAGGGGTGTTCCTCGTCCAGGACTACATCGGCGGGGACGACACGTACATGCGCCTCATGGTCGGCTACCGCGACACCGGCGGGACCGTGACCTTGGCTGCCACCGGCCACGTCCTGCTCGAAGGGGCTGAGGGCGTCATGCGCTCGGCGTACTCACGGTGGGACGCCGACGGCGCGGCCGCAGTGACGCGGATCTTGGACGAGGTGGGGTACGTCGGGCTCGTCCACGTGAACTACAAATGCGACCCCCGCACCGGCAAGAACGTGTATCTCGAAGTCAACCCCCGGGCTGGGAACAACAACTACTTCGCCACCGCGGCCGGGGCGAACGTCGCGCGAGCAGTGGTCGACGACGTGGTGGACCACCGCGACCGAGACCAGGTACGGGCCCGCGACGACGTGCTGTACGGGGTGTACCCGTGGCGGTGGGTCAGTCAGTACGTCACCGACCCTGACCTGCGCGAACACCTCAGCCAGATCGAACGCCGCGACGGTATGACCAGCCCGTGGAAGTACCGCCACGACTCGGGCCTGCGGCGGCGCTACCTGACCTCGGCGACGAGCTGGCTGGACTGGCGCCAGCTCGTGGACAACCACCCGGCACCTGGTGAGGACTACCTGTGACGGACAAGACGCAACCACCCACCTCGACGGGAGAGCCACCAGTGGCCGATGCACCTGCGGGTGAAAGCTACACTGGGGCACCCATGAAGGTGTTGAGGATCTCCCACAGCGCAGTCGTCGACGCTTGGCGCGAGGGCGAACGTGTCATGCGTACCCAGGGGCTCGACGTGGACCTGCTGTGCGCGAAGGCGTGGGACGAAGGCGGCCGTGTCGTCGCGCTCGAGCCGCGCCCCGGCGAACCGGTCCAAGGTGTGCGGACCATCGGCTCGCACCCCGCCCTGTTCTTGTTCGCACCCGGACCTTTGTGGCGGGCGTTGGGACGCCCCCACGACCTGCTCGATATCCAGCAGGAACCGTACGCCCTGGTCACCGCTGAGATCCTCGCGCTGCGCGCCTTGCGCCGCGGTTGGGACCGCCTGCGCGGGCGCCGTTCGCACGCGCCCTACCTGGTCTCGTCGGCGCAGAACATCTTCAAGTGGTACCCGTGGCCCTTCTCGACGCTGGAACGCAGGGCGCTGCGCCGGTCTGCGGGGGTGTCGGTGTGCAACGACCAAGCCGTGTCGATCTGCAAGCGCAAAGGAGCCGGCGGCCCGGTGGTCAACATCCCGCTGGGAGTGGACCTGTCGGTGTTCACACCCGGGCCCGACGGACGCACACCGTCGCGCACTGTGGGGTACGCCGGGCGTCTGGTCGAGCACAAAGGCGTGGACGTGCTGGTCAAGGCCGTCCTGGCCGACGAGAGCCTCACTTTGCGCATCGCCGGAGGCGGACCGGACGAAGACGAGCTGCGCGAGCTGGCCGCCGCAGCAGGTGAGCGCATCACCTTCCTGGGGTCGCTGGGCGAGCCCGAGCTCGTGGAGTTCTACCGCAGCATCGACGTGCTGGCCGTCCCGTCGTTGGACGCCACGCACGGGTCACGTCCAGGCCAAGGGTGGGTGGAGCAGTTCGGACGGGTCGCGGTCGAGGCCATGGCCTGCGGGGCCCCTGTCGTCGCCTCCAGCTCTGGTGCGCTGCCTGACGTGGTCGGCGACGCGGGGATCCTCGTGCCACCTGGTGACGTCGAAGCGCTCGGTGCCGCGTTGCGCCAGGTCGTCGACGACCCAGAGCTGGCTGCGACACTGCGCGAGCGTGGGTTCCCTGTGGCCGCCCGGTGCTCGTGGGACTCGGTCGCCACGGCGAACGGCGACCTGTACCGCCGGGTGCTCGGCCTTGTCACAGTGCCAGAACCGCCCGACCCGCCGCTGCCTGAGGGCATCGTCGTGGCGTACCGCCACCCAGAGATGGTCCGCACGGTGCTGGCCCCCCTGGCAGGCAAGATCTCGCTGATCGTCGTCGACAACTCGCGCCTGCCCGAGATCCGTGAGGTCGCCGAAGCCGTTGGTGCGCAGTACGTCGAAGGCCGGGGCCTGGGTTTCGCCGCCGGGGTCAACGACGGGCTCGCACACCGCCAGTGCCCCGACGCTGACGTGATCTTGCTGAACTCCGACGCCGAAGTGCTGTTCGACGACGTTGTCGCCCTCCAGCGCGCCGCGCACGCCGACCCACGCACAGCGCTCGTCGGACCGTGCGAGATCGAAGAAGGTGACCTGTCACCACCACGTGCCACCTGGCCCTTCCCCTCGCTGGGACGCTTCTTCCTGGAGAACATCGGGCTGGGCCGCCTTCCTGCCCGACGCTCGCGCTGCTTCGTCGCGTGCGGGGTGGACTTCCTGCGTGCTGACGCCCTGGCAGACGTCGGCGGGCTGGACGAACGTTACTTCCTGTACTTCGAGGACGCCGACTGGGCCTACCGTGCCCGCCAACGCGGTTGGCGCAACGTCTTGGTCCACGACGTGGTGACCCGCCACACCGGCGGTGCCACCACACGTAGCGACCCGGAACGTTACGAAGCCCACCTGCACGGGTCCTTGGAGAAGTACTACCGCAAGCACCTGGGCGACCGCCGCTGGGCCGTGGCCCGCGCCATGGGTGTTGTCGGTTCCGCCGCCCGGCTGCTGGTCCGCCACGGCACCCGTTCACGCCTGCACCTGTACCTGGCAGGCCCTGCCCGCGTCGAGCGCGAGCTGTACCTGGACACTGACGCGTCCGACGACGCCTGAACGGTACGGTGTGTGCCGTGGACACGTCATTCTGGTCAGGCCGCCCGGTGTTCGTCACAGGGCACACAGGGTTCAAAGGCGCGTGGTTGTGCGTCCTGCTCGACGCGCTGGGCGCGCAGGTGCACGGGTACGCCCTGGACACCCCCGAGCACTACCTGTACAACCGGGCGGGTCTGGGGTCGCTGGTCGCCACCGACCAACGGGCCGACATCCGCGACACCGCCGTCCTGCGTGAGGCTATCGCCGCGTCCGGGGCGCAGGTGGTGCTGCACCTGGCCGCGCAGACCGTCGTGCGCGAGTCGTACGACGACCCCCACGAGGCGTTCTCCAGCAACGTCATGGGCACATTTTCTGTCCTCCAGGCGTGCCGGGACGTCCCTGGTGTGACCCGGTGCGTCGTGGTCACGACCGACAAGGTGTACTTCAACAACGAGTGGGTGTGGGGTTACAGGGAGACTGACCGCCTCGGCGGCGACGACCCGTACTCAGCGTCCAAGGCTGCTGCGGAGATCGTCGCCCACTCCATGGCCGTGTCGTTCCCGCGCGAAGGCTACGCGGTCGCCACAGCCAGGGCCGGCAATGTCGTCGGAGGCGGCGACGCCACCCCCGAAGCGCTCATGCCCGAGCTCGTCGGTGCGTACGCGTCTGGGCGCCAAGCAGTCCTGCGGCGTCCGGCAGCAGTCCGCCCGTGGCAGCACGTCCTCGAACCCCTCTCCGGCTATCTCACCTTGGCCGAGCACCTGACCCCCGACCGTCACGCCACGGCCTGGAACTTCGGCCCTGCCACCGACGACGCGCTGACCGTCGGCGAAGTAGCCACCCGTCTGGCGACGGCCTGGGGCGACAACGCCTCGTGGTGTTCCGACGAGCACCAAGGCCCCCACGAAGCGGGCCTGCTCATGCTCGACTCCGCCCGGGCCCGCACCGACCTCGCCTGGTCCCCCGCCTGGGACGTCACCACCGCCTTGTCCAAAGTCGTCACCTGGGAACAGTCCGTCCGCTCAGGCACCACCCCCCTGGACGCCACCCGGACCCAAGTCGCCGAATACCTCACGCCCCCACCCGCGTAGCCGAGCCCCGGCCCCCCGCACGATCTCGTTCAGTGTGGTCGAGGTCGTGCGGGGGTCACTTACCCGTCAGATGGATGTGTTGGTAGTTGTAGTACAATCGGCACATGGCTGTTCGTGGAGGGTCCACTGCGACGTTGTCAGTCTCGATCCCGGCCGACGTGCTGAACGCGCTCAAGGTCAGGGCGGGGCCTAGGGGTGTGTCAGCCTATGTCACCGAGGCGGTCCAGCACAGGCTGGCGATGGAAGGGTTGGACGAGATCGTGCGTGACTACGAACGCACGTGCGGCCCTGTGGACGAGGAGAAGGTGCAGCAGGTGGCACGAGACGTCTTCGGCGCTGAGCCTGCCGCGTGACCAGGCCAGTCCCGCGTTCGGTCGTGCTCGACGCCCAGGGGTTGTCGTTGCTGGTCGACCGTGACCCAGCGATGGCGGTGTTCCTCGTTGCTGCCCGCCGCGCACAAACCCCTGTGGTCGTCTCCCCAGTGACGATCGTCGAGGCCGTGCACCGTCGCACCGACCGAGCCCGTCTGGACTGGCTCTTGTCCCGCATGACCGTCGAACAGGTCACCGAGCAGGACGCACGGACCGCCGTGCGCCTGCTTCACGATGCCGGTAAGCTGCACGGCCACACCCACGCTATCGACGGCCTCGTCGCGGCACTGGCCCTGCGGCTGCCGCCCCCGGTCGTCGTCGTCACATCTGACCCAGACGACTGGCACCGCCTCGTCGGCGACCAGGTCCGCGTCCACCAGGTGTGACACTGGGCCCCAGGCCGCCAGCACAGTCCAACCAAGGGATACTGCCCCCGAACCCCGGCAAAACACGCCGCCTGAACGTCCGCCGCCGCCGCCCAGTCCTCACCCCCTCTGACGACCTCGTTCAGTTTGGTCGAGACCGTTCACTCTTGTGAACTGTGTTGACCACACTGAACGAGGTCGTCAGAGGGCGCTGTTCAGGGTTGGAGGTTCAGCCAGAAGGCTGGGCGTACGCCTCCGGAGGGCTCGTGGGCTACGCGACCGAAGCCGGGGAGGACACCGTTGGGGAAGACGGCTGCGGCGTGGTTGGGGTAGCGGCCCGGGGAACGTAGCCACCACAACGTTCTCTCGCCGTCGTCGCTCCTCGCTGCTCCTCGCTCGCCCAGCTCGTAGTATCCCTGTTTCCGGATTCTCTCCCAGCTGACGTACTTGTCTTTCCCCAGGTACTCCACGGCTTCTTGCATGCTGAGGAGGAAGAACTTGTCGGCCGTGTCGTTCCCCCCGGCGGTGTCCCAGACCAGGTTGGGTTCGTTGGTCAGCTTCGACGTCACCACGCGCAAGACCAACGGCATGCCTAACGTCCAGCCGAACACGTTGTTCAGCCAGCGACGTAGGTCGCTGAGCTCCCAGGTGATATCGGACTCGTCCTTGTGGTACGGGCATTGGGTGACCACCCGGTCAGACAACAGCAACGCCCGGTGGCCAGTCTCGTCGCGCACCACGTCCAGCACCCACCACTCGATACCAGACAGGACGACCGGGGACGACCAGGTCGACGACCACGACCCAGCGATCCGGTTGCACACCTGCGCCACCTCGCCGACGGTCGCCGGAACACGGGTCTGGTAGTCCCCGAGCCACTCGTCCTGGTCGTTGGCCCGGGCCTCGCCACCAAGACGGGTCACGGCATCTTCGAGCGCCACAAGACGTGCGTCGGGCCTGCTCGGCGTACCCCAGGCCGCAACGGTGCTGTCGACCTGGTGGTCGCCGCCGGGCACGCGTGCCATGGCCGCTTCGAGCGCTGCGACCCGCACCTGGAGGTCCCGGACGGTTTGCGCCAGGTCCCAGGCGTCGTGCTCACCAGAGGTGTCGGCACCCATACCCGCAGACGGTAGCACCCTGGCGCACGGCCCAGAACGCCCCAGAAAAACGCTTGGGCCGCCACGGGTGCCCCGCGTAAGGTCGTCACAGACCCGGAAGACGCGGGTCGAAGGACGTCGGTTATCCTATCGAGAGATGCCCCGACCATTGCGCGCCATGCGCCCTGGTCGTCAGGGGCTTTCCGGCTTCCACACACTTATCCGCGTCGCCTGGTCGACAGGACGGTGGCGGGCCGAAAGCTTTCGGTTATCCACTGTTAATGGGCGGGTCGCAGGTTCGAGTCCTGCCGTCGGCTGAAAGGTTGGCGTAGCTCAGCTGGTAGAGCAGCACAATTCCGGGGCTGTCCCTTGTCTGCCACCGTCCTGTCGTCCAGGTGACACCTGACCCGGGAAGGGGACATCATCATGACGACTGACATCTACGGCACTGTGCAGCGGAAGCCGACGCAGATGGTCCGCACCGACCCGCGGCAGGTTGTCAACAATGCTGGCGGGTACGTGTACAGCACCGACGACGCGGCACGTCTGCAGCGGTTCCTCACCTTGGGTGCGCCCGCCGGGACGTACTACGTCGGGGCGGCCGAGCACCTGGCCGACAACGTGGCGTTCCTGCTCGGCCTGGCTGACCGGGACCCGGTCGCCTACGTCGAGCAGGTGGTACGCACCTCGCAGGCGGGTCTGGCGCCCAAGCAGCAGCCAGGCCTGTTCGCGCTGGCCGTGGCCGCCTCGGTGGGTAACGACCAGGCGCGCACCCTCGCGCTGGACGCCCTGCCCCAGGTGGCGCGGACCGGTTCGACGCTGCTGACGTTCGCGCGTTACGCCAAGAACCTGCGCGGTACCGGACGTGGCCTGCGCCGCGCGCTGGGTTCCTGGTACACCGCCCGTGACGTGGACGCCGCTGCCCTGCAGATGGTCAAGTACCGTTCGCGCGACGGCTGGACCCACGCTGACGTGCTGCGCCTGGCGCACCCGTCCACGGCGGACCCGGCGTTCAACGCCCTGTTCCGCTGGGTGCTGCGCGGCGAGCGGTGCGAGTCCGTGCCGCGCCTGGTCGACGCGTTCGAGGCGCTCGCAGCGGCCGGCACCGCTGAGGAAGTGGTCGCGATCGTCGCCGACAACCGTGCCATCACCTGGGAGATGCTGCCCGACCGCTGGCTGGGCACCGTCGCCGTGTGGGAAGCGCTGCTGGCCAACGGCGTGCCGCTGGGTGCGCTGGTACGCCAGCTGCCGCGCCTGACCCGTATCGGCCTGCTCTACGAGCGGTCCGAATGGGTCGAGCACGTCACATCCCGGGTCACCGACCCGGCGGGGCTCAAGGCCGCGCGGATCCACCCGCTGTCGGTCCTGTCCGCCGCGCGTACCTACGCCGAGGGCGCAGGCCGTGGCGGACGTGACTGGCGGCCGGTGCGTGCGGTGGCCCAGGCCCTGGACGCCGGGTTCTACGCGGCGTTCGGTGCGGTGCGGCCCATCGGCAAGCCCGTCCTGCTCGCGCTGGACGTGTCCGGTTCGATGGGCTGGCGGGCCGACGCTAGCGGCCTGACCCCGCGTGAGGTCTCCGCAGCGCTCGCGCTGGTCACGGCCAACACCGAGAGCGACTGGACGATCATGGGCTACTCCCACCGTCTCGTGGACGTACCCATCGACCCGTCTATGTCGCTGGCACAGGTCATCTCCAAGGTCAGCGCCATCTCCATGGGTGGCACCAACACGTCGTTGCCGTGGACGTGGGCGTCCGCGCACCGGCGCGCCTTCGGCGGCATCGTCTCGTACACCGACAACGAGACCTGGTGCGGCAAGGAGCACACCGCCTCGGCGGTGTCTACCTACCGCAAGCGGGTCGACCCGCAGACCCGTTCGGTCGTCGTAGCCCTGACGTCGACCGGGTTCACCATCAACGACCCGGCCGACCAGCTGGGCCTGGACGTCGCCGGCTACGACGCGTCGGTCCCGACCGTCGTGTCCGACTTCGTCCGCGGTTAGGACGGTGTGGCAAGGTGGCAGCAGCACTGGATGCTGCTGCCACCGCCATCACCGCGGTCAGCGCCCGAAAGTCGTCGACCGAGGTATCTGGGCTGGTAGCCTCCAGGCCTAGGCGCGGCCTGACCGTGCGATATCGGGGGTAGGGTGGGCGTCCGTGAGAGTGATTCCAACAGATGTTGACGGGCTCGTCGTGTTCGAGCCAACCCCGCACCGTGACGAGCGGGGGTACTTCTCCAGGACGCTAGACGTGCAGATCCTGGCCGACGCGGGGATCGACCCGGCAGGGTTCAAGCAGGAGAACCAGTCGCGGTCGTACCAGGGTGTGGTGCGTGGCCTGCACGGACGGTTGAACAAGGGCGAAGCCAAGCTGGTGCGGTGCGCCCACGGCGCGGTGCTGGACGTGGCGATCGACACCCGGCCAGGTTCGCCGACGTTCGGCAAGGTCTCGCGGTTCCTGCTCGACGACCAGGTGTGCCGCCAGGTGTACATCCCGCGCGGGTTCTTGCACGGGTACCAGGCCCTGACGTCGGTGACCGACTTCGTCTACCGCATCGACGACTTCTACGGTCCCGACGAGGACGTCACCGTCTCCTACGACGACCCGACCCTCGCCGTCGTGTGGCCCGCCCCCATCACCGTGGTGTCCCAGCGCGACAGCAACGGCCTGACCTGGGATGCCTACTGCGAGCTTATCGGCGCCGCCTGAACGCACCGCACAGCCTGGTCGGCCAGGAAGGCTCTGGGGCGTCCGCACGGGCAACCCGTGTCGTCCGCGCCTCGCCATCAGCACGAACGCTTCCGCGGACGTGCCAGCCTCTGACACCACGGACCGTCACCTCGGATGTTGAGATGAAAAAACTCGGCTATTCGTTCATAAAGGGACAAAGCCGGCCGTAGACTCAGGGGCGTGAGTGCGCCGCTGCCACCAAGTCCGGAGCCACACGGCAGTCCGGCCCCCTGGGGGTCGTCTGCGAGAGCCGCGAGGGCGGGCGATGACGTCGACCGGATCGTCGACTTCTTGTTCGTCGAGCTGGCGAAGCAGTCAGGTGAGGACCTGTCGGGGCGGGCGGTCGCCCGGGCGCGGTTGCGCGAAGCCGCCGAGAAGGCGAGGCGGGCGCTGTCGGTAGCCACCTCGACGAAAATTTCGGTGCAGTACCTGGAGGTGGGCGAGAACGGTCCCATCCACCTGGAGACCACGCTCACCCAGGTCCAGCTCGAGTCGATCACTGGCACCTCGAGCATGGCGCACAGCAGCGCGGTGCAAGACAGCGCTCCTGCGCCGCCCCCACAAGCCACCGTGGTGCCGGGCCCACCGCCAGCCAAGACCCGCTCCTGGGGGCTGCGTGTCGTCGCCGTGCTCGTCGCGGTGCTCATGGTCTGCGGCGTGGCCGGCGCAGGGGTCTGGTGGGTCACCTCCAGACCGGCGGCGGTGCCTGGCTCAGGCGATCAGGCCCCAGCTGCGTCTATGGCGGTCCCTGCTGATGCCTTCTCCATCGACGCTGCGCAGGTGGTCGACGACCTGGTCAAGGCGGCTGGGGGAAACCGGTTCCTCGAGATCGACCTTTTCTCGACGCACGCCAGCGCGAAGGCCCCGACCACCCCAGGTGCCACGACGGTCGAGAGGTTCACCTGGCGCGACGGACAGGCGAAGCGGGACGGTCCGGCGTCGGGACGTGTGTCGACCGGCGAGCTGTTCGACGTCACGACGGTGGACTGCGGGAAGGTTGCCGGGCTCGTCGCGCAGGTCCCAGGACTCACCAAGCTCGTCCACGGCCGCCCCTCTGTGAACATCACCCGTGCGACGACTGGTGGTGCGTCGCCAGCGGCAAAGCTCGTGGTCCGCACCAGCGACGGCTACCACTCCGCGAGCATCACCGCCGACGCGTCCGGCAAGATCGTGTGGATGAGCGGCGGCGCCCCGGGGTCGAAATCAGAGGCGTGGGCGGCTGCGGGGCTCTTGACCACCGAGCACCTGCAGCAGGCGATCGACGACCTCGTAGAAGTGGCCGGCGGACCAAGGTTCTTCGATATCCACGTGTACCCGACCCATATCTATGCTCGGGCTCCGACGGCTCCGGGGGCGGCCACGGTCGACCGGTTCACCTGGCGCGACGGTTTTGCCAAACGTGACAAAGCCGACTCGCCGCTCAGTGACGACGTGCTGTTCGACGCGACCGCGGTGGACTGGAAATCTGTCGAAGGAATCGTCGCCCAGATAGAAGAGCTCACCGGAATCAAAGACGGCAGTCCCGCGGTGCACGTCGACAACCCGCGTCAAACCAAGAAACGCGCCTCAACCCCCATGCACATCCACGTCTCGGTGTCCGGCGAGAAGGACACGGCCAATATCGTCGCAGACGCCAGGGGCAAGATCGTCTGGATGGACGGTGGCGTCACAGGTTCGAAGTCCGAGGCGTGGGCGTCCAAGCGCTCGTGAGCGCTTGGACGCCGTCGGTCAGGCCGCTGAGCCCGGTCACGCCGTCATCCTTCGACGAGCCTCACAGGTAGAGGCCGGGGGCGGGGGTGTCGTCGGACGTGCAGATGCGGGGGGTGGCGCTCTTCGTCTCGAACAGCTCGGCGAGAGTGGGCGACGACGAGGGGAGGCTGGCGGCCGGGTCGTCGAGCCAGGTGCGCGCCTGGTCGGCGCTGAAGGGGCGGAACTCGACTTTGGCCAGGCAGCGGCCCGGACGGGTCAGGGCAGGGTGCAACGCCATGATGTCTTCGTTGGTGGTCAGCAGGACGATCACCTTCGAGCCTTGGCCCATGATCCCGTCGGACAGGTTCAGCAGACGTCCCAGGGCGTTGCCAGAGCGGTGGCGGGCGTCGGCGGTGATGAACTCGTCGCAGTCCTCGACCACGACCAACCGGTGCATGGGTTCACCGTCGTCGGCGTTGTCGGAGTCGACGGAGAGCACCGCAGCCATGTACGACACGGTGTTGAAGAACTGTTCGGGGTCAGGGATGTAGTGGTAGGTGCACCACGCCGACCACTCGCGCATGAGGGTGCGGATAGCGGTGGTCTTGCCGGTGCCGGGCAGGCCGTACCAGACCATGAGCTTGCCCGAGGCGTCCGACGGGCGACCCCTGGCCATGAGCCGGGCCAGCTGGTCACCTGTGGCGGTGGCGTAGTTGCGCTGGACGTCGGCCCATGACGGGACGTCGATCACCTTGCTGCGCGAGCTGCCACCACTGTGCACCGACTGCTGCCACATCTCGACCTCGGCCTTGTTGGGGTCGTCGGTGTCGACAGCCGGGGGGATGCGGTCGACAACCACCTGGAGCAGCTCACGGGCCGCGGTGGCGGTGGCCGCGCTGACCGTGGCGGCCGACGGGCTGATGTGGATGTGCCCGGTCGGGGTGCGGGCGAAGATCCACGGCTGCTCCGGCCGCTCGTGGTCCGTGGCCGATCGCAGGACCACAGCGGTGTCGGGCAGCAGCAGCGCGCGGTCGAAGTCGTGCTTCAGCGGCGCCTCAGCGGTGAACGGCTCGTGGCCGTCGATCACTGCCTGGGCGAAAGCCATCCCCACCCATGTCTCGGTGTCCAGCCACTCGTTCTCGTTGGCCATCACCGCTGGCAGGTCCAACGCAGGCGCCGACTGCTCGGCGTCCGCCAGGGACCCGAGGAGAGCGTCGATGAGCTGCGTAGTCACGAGCGGCCATCTTTGTCGTCGGTGCGATGGCCAAGCAACCTCTTTAGGGCGTGTCTCTTATCCCCCGTGCGAGCGCGGCGCTCGGACGGGGGTCAAGAGACACGCCTTGGTCAGATCACAGATCACACTTCTCGGGGAGTGGGGTCCATGACGACCCAGCGTCCGCCGTTGGCTTCGATCTCGGGGTAGGTGGCGCGGACTTCGGGGAGCAGGTCAGGGACGAACAGGAAGACCCGGTCGGGACGGGACTCGACCAGGTGGGCCGGGGACCAGATGGGGATGCGGTTGCCGGGCATGGTGCGCCCGTGCTTGCCAGCAGCCGCGTCGGCGATACCGACGAGGTCGTCTGTGGTGACCTTGGCGCTGACCAGCAGGGCAGAGGTGCGCGAAGCAGCTCCATAACCGGCGACGGTCAGACCCGCGGCCTTGGCCTGGTCCAGGTACGAGCGGATCGCGGCGACCGAGGCGGTGAGGGTCTGCGACAGGCTCGCGACGCGCTGCGGGTCCACGATGCCCTCGGCTGTCTGGGACTCGACGAGGTCGGTGACGACCTGCGCCTGCTCGCCCCAACGGCTGCCAGAGCGGGCGAAAGCGATCAAGGTCGTGCCGCGGTCCCCGTACAGCGGGTACTGCCAGGCGCCGATGGAGACCATGCCGATCTCGCGCGCCATGGACACCAGGGCGGGCACCGAGTAGTAGGCGAAGTGGCCGCTCTTGAGAGCGTTCCACATGCCAAGACGCACGATCGATGCCACGTCGTGGATCATCATGACGAGCACGCCGTCGGGTGCCAGCAGGTCCCGGCGTTCGACGAACGCCACGTTCTGGTCACGGTCGTGCATCATTCCGTGCACGTCGACGACCAGGTCGACTGGCCCGGCGTCGACCAGCACCGCGCCGCGGGCGGTGAGCTGGCCGCCCCACGAGCCACCGTGCGGGCTGGGGTACTCCACGACGGTGGTCCCCTCGCGCACGTACCCGGCGTCGGCGGCGTCGGACACGCACAGCTCGGCCTGGCGCACCAGGGCGACCGGTTCGACGCCCATGACCTCTTCGGGTTCGGTGGGGTCGTCCTCGAGCTGGAGAAGACCGCTGACCTTGCTCATCACCATGCGCAGCGGGTAGGCCGGGTCGGGCAGCGGGTCGTCAGCGGCAGGGAACAGGTCCGAAGGGGGCTGAGATCCCAGGTCCAGCACGACAGCTCCGCCGGGCTTGCCCGACCAGCGGTCGACCCAGGTCGCAATTGGTTCGGCGAGCACGTTCGTGGTCATGAGGTCCTCTCTGGGGTTGCCGTCATACGGGCTATGGGCCCGGGTGATTCGTCTCAAAGACCCTTAGAATATACGCCGTTAGCCGCCCTCACCGTGACAGTGGTCGGCAGGTGGCACACTGTGCCGTGGACATGGGCGTGCACGGCTGCCAAAGAAGGGACGGTGGCGGGTGACGACACTGCGCGTCGGGATGTTTGGCGAGTTCGGCCTCGGCAACCTCGGCAACGACATGACGTGCCAGGTCGTCATGCAACAGCTCGCAAGCCGCCTGCCCGACGCCGCGTTTACTGCCCTGGTCTCCGAGCCTGGCCGCGCCGACGAGATGGTGGGCCTGCCCGCCTTGTCCTTTGCCAAACCCCACGGCCCGTCGCTCCCCGCTCGCGTGTGGGCAAAACTGGCCGACCTGACTGCGCTTTTGCGCCTCGTGCGCCAGTTCGACGTGATGGTGGTCCCCGGCACGGGCATGCTGGAAGACCCGACCGCCCGGATGCCTGGGGGCCAGCTGACCTGGCTGGCGTTGCTGTCGCTGGCGTGCCGGTTGCGCCGGGTGCCGCTGGTGTGGGTGGGGCTTGGTGGGTCTCCCTACGCGCAGCGTATGCCGGCCCGGGTCGCGGTCTGGGCAGCCAAAGGGGCGGCCCGACGTTCGTACCGAGACGCCATGACCCGTGACGCGCTGGACCATGCCGGGCTGGACGTGACGCACGACGAGCTGATCCACGACCTCGTCCTGGCTGTCGACCCGCGTCCTGCGGTACCTGCGGCGCCGGGGGGGCGTGTGGCGGTGTCAGTCTTCGACCTGCCGCCCGAGCAGGGACGAGAACGGTACGCCAAAGTCCTGGCCGAGGTTGTCGACCGTCTGGTAGCGGCGGGCAACCAGGTGGATATGGTCGTCATGGACCACGAGGACGTCCCCATCACCAACCAGGTGCTGGGCATGCTCGACGGTACGCCCCCGCCGGTGGTCCGGCCCACGACGCTCGACGGGCTGCTCACGGCTCTGGGCCCAGCCGATATCGTGGTCGGCACCCGCTACCACACCCTCATCGGGACCCTGCTGGCCCGTCGCAGCCCGGTCGCCCTCGCCCACGCCGCCAAGGATGTGGCGCTGCTCAGCCAGGCCGGACTGGACGATTACGTGCTCGATGTCACCACAGTGGACGCAAACGACGTCCTGGCCGCGGTAGCCTCTGCCCGGACCGAATTGGACCGGGCAGAGCGCGCAGGCGAACAGGTGTGCGCAGAAGCGCGCACATCAGTGGGCGCCGAGATCGCGGCTGTGGCCGCAATGCTGGAGAGGCATCGACGATGACAGCAAGACCACGGGTGACCATGGCGGTCCCGGTGCACAACGGGGAGAAGTACCTGGCTGAGGCGCTGACCTCGCTGGTCGAGCAGGACTTCGACGATATGGAGATCCTCATCTCCGACAACGCCTCGACGGACGCGACGCCCGAGATCGCCGCAGACTTCACCGCCCGCGACGAGCGGATCACCATGGTTCGCCAGAAGGAGAACATCGGCGGCGGGCACAACTCCAACGTGCTGCTGGAGGCAGCGTCCGGCGAGCTGTTCAAATGGGCGTACCACGACGACGTGTGCGGGCCCGGTCTGGTCTCTGCGCTGGTCGCAGCGCTGGACGACGACAGTGGGGCTGTCGGGGCGTTCCCGTGGGTGCGGCGCCTGGACGACGACAGCGTCGACTGTGGGCCCTACGAAGACCACCTGTACGTGGACCTGGACGGTCCCCCGCACGAGCGGGTGGGTATCTTGCTCAAAGGCATGCTGTGGCCCACGCAGTTCGGGCTGTTCCGCACCGAGGTGGTGCGCGCGGCTGGTGGGACCTGCGTGTCCACCTCTGGCGAGTACGTCATGCCCGCCGCACTGGCGGTGCGCGGACGGTTGCGCCTGGTCTCCGAGGCGGTCCAGCACATCCGTGAGCACCGCGAACGGGCTGGTGGGGAGCGGCGGTCCGAGGCGGTGTGGGTGGACCCGAACCGTCCGCACGTGGTGTTCCCCTACGCCCGCAAGATCCCGCTGGTGTACCAGGCGGTGCGCGACGGCGCGCGGGACGTCGGGCTGGAACGGTCCGAGCGTCGTGCGTGCCTGCGCGCGGTGCACCGCACCTGGACGCTTCCGGGCCTGCGTGCTGTCGCCGGAGATGTCGTGCGCCTGCCCGTCGACCTGGGCTGGGTGAAATCTCGGTAGGTCGCGACCAGAGCGCGGCCTGCTGGCGAACCGTTCAGCGAGGCTGTCGGCTCGTCTTGGCTAGCCGAGGACGAGGACGATCCCTTCACGGCCGGTCTGGACGTCGATGACCGGGTGGAGGCTGCCGTTGGGGAGCTCGACGACGAGGGTGTCGCGGATCTCGGTGGGCAAGGTCGCACGTGCCAGCTGTAGCCGGGTAGCGATGGCTGCTGCAGGCATGGCCGGGAGGCTCGGGTCGGAGTACTGCTGCTGCTGCGCGGGGTAGCCGTGGGCCGTGGACGGGGCCTGGCGCGGCTGCTGGCGCCCGCGGGCCGGCGGCGCGGGAGGCGGGGTGGGGGCCGACGGGCGGCGGGCTGTGTCTTCCCAGGACTGGTCGTCGTCGTCCCACTCGTCTTCCCAGGACTGCTCGTCGACCGGCGGGCGGATCAGCGTGTTCTGCTGGGTGTCGACGGCCGACGGGCGCGGGACGGCCAGCCCGGCGTGGTAGGTGGTCGTCGTCACCGGCCGGGGGTCGTGGCGTGCCACGTCGCGGCGCGCTGGTTCGCGCCTGGGCTCAGGCCGTGACGGTTCGTGACGTGCCGGCTCGCGACGCGGTTCAGGGCGCGAGACCTCGTGACGTACAGGCTCGTGGCGTACGGGCTCGGGCCGTGACGGTTCGTGACGTACGGGTTCGTGACGCACTGGTTCGTGACGTACGGGTTCGCGACGTTCCGGTTCATGACGTGCTGGTTCGTGGCGCGCCCCTGGAGCCTTGGGCGCCTGGCCTCGCTCGACCTCTTCGAGGGTCTCGATGACCTTGTCCAGGAAGTCGTCGACTTCGTCAGGGTCGTAGCCCTCCCGGAAACGGGTGGAGGAGAAGGTGGTGGTGTAGACCTCGTCCGCGGTGACGACACGCCGGCTGGGGTCGTGGCGCAAGGTCGCCACGATCCGGTCCAGCATGTCGTCGACCTCGTCTTGGTCGTAGCCTTCCCGGAACTTGGTGGCCCCGAACCGGACCCTCTCGACGTCTTCCGCGCTCAACACAGCCCTATTGTCCCTGCTCGGAACCTCCTCTGGGGAAGATCTAGGGGACTAAATGGGGCGATTCGCACGTTCGGGCGAGCGCACGTGCGAGGACGCTTGTTCCTCGATACCGCCAAACGGGTCACACGACTGCCTGTAGAGACTGCCAATGACTACGGTGCCGACAGCTCGTCCCGCCGGGACGCGTCGTTCTGACGTGCACTGACAGCCACGCCGTCACCTTTGGGCACGTTCTGCCACCACCATCAGGTCACATCCGGGCCACCCAATGTCGCGTCCGGCACCATCGTGCGTCAGCACGAAAACTGACGCCCGCAGATCGTGGGATACCTCCGGGGACGGCTGAGAAACGCGGCTCAGCGCCCGCGGCGGCGCTCGCGCTGGGCGTACGACCGCACCGCGCGCAGGAAGTCGACCCGCCGGAAGTCGGGCCAGTAGGCCTCGCAGAAGTAGAACTCGGAGTGCGCGGACTGCCACAGCAAGAACCCCGACAGCCGCTGCTCCCCCGACGTGCGGATCACCAGGTCAGGGTCAGGCTGGCCGCTGGTGTACAGGTGCTCGGCGATATGGTCGACGTCGAAGTCCTCGGCAAGCTCGGCCAACGTGGTCCCCGCGGCGGCCTGCTGGCGCAGCACGGTGCGCACCGCGTCGGTGATCTCCTGCCGCCCGCCGTAGCCCACAGCGACGTTGACGTGCAGGCCCGTGACATCCTCGGTGGCCTTGCGGGCGTCCTCCAGAGCCGCGACGGTGCGTTCGGGCAGCAGGTCCAGCGAACCCATGGGCTGCACCCGCCAGCGACCGGTGGCCGCCAGGTCGCGCACCGAGTCCTCGATGATCGCCAGCAGCGCGCCCAGCTCGTCGCGGTCGCGGGCCAGGTTGTCGGTCGACAGCATCCACAAGGTGACGACCTCGACGCCGATGTCCTCGCTCCAGTCCAGCACCTCGACGATCTTCTGCGCCCCGGCACGGTGCCCCTTGGCCGACGAGACCCCCGAGCTGCGCGCCCATCTGCGGTTGCCGTCGAGGATCACCCCGACGTGGCGCGGTGTGCGGTCCGGCGGCAGGGAGGCAGCCAGGCGGCGTTCGTACAACCCGTACAGCAGATGCGGCATGTGCACGCGGGAGCTCCCTCACACAGTTCGTCACATGCCACGGTACCGAACCCAGGCCACGACGCCGGGCAAACTTGGTCTCAACGGCGCACCATGGTTGAGAACCAACCGATGCTCGACTCTGAACCTACGGTAGCGTAACCTACGCTAAGGTAACTTACCCTGAGCAGGAGGCACGATGTCGACAGCCGACACACCGCACACCGCACACCGCAACGACGGGCTCTCACGGGCTGTCGGCGCAGCGGTGGAAGCTGTGGGCGACCGGGTCGGGCACGTCGCCTCGACGATCAAACCCAAGCTGCGCGGGTGGATCCACGCGGGTATCTCGCCGTTCGTGCTGGCAGCGGGGATCGTGCTGGTCGCGCTGTCACCGTCGGCAGGGGTCCGCTGGGCGAACGTCGTCTTCGCCATCAGCGCGTTCTTGTTGTTCGGCACGTCGGCGGTCTACCACCGCGGCACCTGGTCACCGCGGGTCGCCGGGGTGCTGCGCCGGCTGGACCACACGAACATCTTCCTCATCATCGCCGGGACGTACACCCCGATGACGGTGATCTTGCTGCCCACCAGCACTGCCCGCCTCCTGCTGACCATCGTGTGGTCCGGGGCGCTGGTCGGCCTGCTCCTGCGCATCTTCTGGCTGGGTGCGCCCCGCTGGCTGTACGTGCCGATCTACGTGGCCCTGGGTTGGGTCGCTGTGTTCTACATACCCGCGTTCTACGACAAGGCCGGTATGGGCGTGCTGTGCCTCATCGCCGCCGGTGGCTTGGCGTACACCGTCGGCGCGGTGGTCTACGGGCTCAAACGGCCCAACCCGTCCCCCCGCTGGTTCGGCTTCCACGAGATCTTCCACACGCTGACCGTGGCCGCGTACGTGTGCCACTACGTGGCCGTCTCCATCGTCACCTACCGCTTGCGGTGAGCCTGGACCTACGCCTCCGGCTCACGCCAGGCGGCGTTTGGGCGACTGTCTGGCGGTGAATGCTGGGTCGGTCATGACGACGGCGCCGAGGACCTCGTCGATACGGTCCATGAGCTCGCCTGGGATCTGCACCCCGGACGCGGCGACGTTCTCGACCACCTGCTCGGGGCGCGAGGCGCCGATGATCGCTGCGGCGACGTTGTCGTGGGCCAGCACCCACGCGACAGCGAGCTGAGCCATGGTCACGTCCAGCTCGTCGGCGACAGGCCGTAGGCCTGCGACGGCGGTGAGGACCTCGTCGGCCAGCACGGACGACATGAACGACAACCCCGCTGGGTCGGTGGCCCGCGACCCGGTCGGAGGCGACGAACCTGGGGTGTACTTGCCGGTGAGCACACCCTGGGCCAACGGGGAGAACACGACCTGCGAGATCCCCAGCTCGCGTGAGGCCGGGACGACCTCGGCCTCGATCGCCCGCTGGACCATGGAGTACTGCGGCTGGTTGGACACCAGCATCACACCCATCTCGCGCGCCAGCGCTGATGCGGCACGCAGCTGGTCGGCAGTCCACTCGCTGACGCCGATGTACAGGGCCTTGCCAGAGCGCACGACGTCGGCGAACGCCCCCATGGTCTCTTCCAGGGGTGTGGCGAAGTCGTACCGGTGTGCCTGGTACAGGTCCACGTAGTCGGTGTCCAGGCGCTGCAACGACCCGTCGATCGACTCGCGGATGTGCTTGCGCGACAGCCCGGTCGAGTTCGGGCCCTTGTGCCCCGTGGGGAAGTACACCTTGGTGAAGATCTCCAACGACTCACGGGGCACACCCGCCAGGGCCTTGCCCAGCACCGTCTCAGCAGCCCCGTCGGCGTAGATGTCAGCGGTGTCGAACGTCGTCACCCCCGCTTCGAGCGCCGCCTGCACGCATGCCACAGCCGTGCCGTCGTCGACCTGGCTGCCGTGCGTCAACCAGTTACCGTAGGCAATCTCAGAGATCTTCAGGCCCGACCGGCCCAGGTGTCGAAACCGCATGTATCTATCCTCCCCTCTTTTGTCCCCGAGGCGAGCCAGGCCTCCGCCAGCACCACAGCCGAGCGGTCCCTCCTTGCACAAACGGGTGCACAGTGCGCTGCTCCTCAGGGGTTGACGAAAGCGCCGGTCAGGGACAGCACGACGGGGACGATGCCGAGGAGGACGAAGGAAGGCAGGAGGCACAGGCCAAGCGGCAGGACGAGGCGGACCCCCAACCGGGCGGCGGCGACGCGGGTGAGGTCGCGGCGGTCACGGACCAGACGGTCACAGGCTTGACGCAGCAGCGGACCAGGAGCGGCGCCGGAGGTCCAGGAGGCACCGAGGGGTTCGAGCTGGTCACACAGGCTGGCGGGGGCGGCGGCGACTGCTTCGGACCAGGAGGCGCCGAGGGTGAGGCGTCCGCCGACGGTGGCCAAGGCGTCTCCGACCGCCCCGCCGACAGATGCCCCGACGGCTTGCAGGGCCCGTGGGACGGGTGCGCCAGCGCCGATCGCTGCGTCGAGGAGAGCCAGCAGGAGGACCGCGTCGGGGGCGGCGGGGGTTGGCGGGGTGTCGGCAGGCGCGGGGGTGGTGCGGCGTACCGTCCACGGCGCGAAGGCCACGGCGAGCAGGAGCGCGGCGAGGACCGTCATCGTTGCCACCTGCGGGCCCGGTCGACCAGGGCCCGTGACCACACGCGCCCGGCGACGAACAGCACAGCCCCGCCGACGCCTGCGGCTGTGCCCAGAGCGCCGTCGGTCAGCACGCGCACCGGGTCGGCTCCCACGAACACGCCCAGGAGCAGGCCGAACACTGGAAGCCAACCGACGAGGCTGGCACTGGCGCGCGGACCTGCCAGCGCCGCCCCGAGCTCGGCCTCAGCCTCGGCGTCGGCGGCCAGGGCTTGTGCGACCGTGTCGAGCACGGGGGCCAGCGGCGCGCCCAGCTCGGTGGCCATACGGTCGGCGCAGACCACTGCTTGGGCCCGGCCTGCACCACCGGACGGCTGCGTGGTGCGCCACGGTCGTGCGGACGCCGGTGCGCCCACCGTGCACAGCTGTCGCAGGTCAGGTCCTTCGTCACCCACCGGGACGCCCAGGACCTGCGACCACGCCTCCCCCACCCTGACCCCCGCACGCAGGCGGGCAGCGACCCCTGCGACGACGGCTGCCAGGTCGGGTGGTGGACCGGTCACGCGTGCGGACCGTTGTGCCCGGCCCAGGGTGCGCCACGGCCCGACCAGGACCGCGGCTGCGGCGGCCATCAGCACAGCGGTGAGCATGGTCATAGCGCACCGTCCACCAGGTGCAGCCTCGTACCCGCCTTGAGTGCCAGACGGTTCCAGGCCGGACCGCGGACCACCGTTCCCGTCGGGTCGACCTCCACGGCGACGTCGACTGCGAGGGCGCCATCGGCGGCACGTCCCACGGCACCGACCTGCGCCACGTACCGGTGTCCGCCAGCACGGCGCAGGTGCACCACAGCGTCCACCGCACTGGCAGCCTGCGCCGCGACCGTTGCCCGGTCCATCCCCGCCAGAGCGCCCAGGGCCTCCAGACGGGCAGGCACGTCGGCGGCGGCGTTGGCGTGCAGGGTCGCGCACCCGCCTTCGTGCCCGGTGTTCAAAGCGGCGAGCACCTCACGCACCTCTGATCCACGGCACTCGCCCAGGACGAGCCGGTCAGGGCGCATCCGCAACGCATGACGCACCAACGCTTCCAGCCCGACCGTCCCCGCGCCTTCGACGTTGGCGGTCCGGGTCGCCAGGTTCACCACGTGCGGGTGCGCGACGCTCAGCTCACGGGCCTCCTCGACCACGACGATGCGCTGGTCAGGAGGCACCTCACCGAGCAGCGCCGCCAGCAAGGTTGTCTTGCCCACCCCTGTGGGGCCTGTGACCAGCAGGTTCGCCCGACGCTCCACGAGCGCACCCAGCACCGGGACCAACGCGGGGGCGACAGTCCCGGCCTGCACCAGCTCGTCCAGGGTGAAAGGCCGGGCGCGCGGGACCCTCAGCGACAGCACCGTGCACTCCCCGGCCAGCGGCGGCAGCAAGGCGTGCAGGCGCGTCCCGTCAGGCAGCCGGCCATCCACGGCTGGGCACGCGTCGTCCAGGCGTTGGCCTGCCACCGCCGCCAGCCGCACCGCCAGCGCCCGGACCCCGGCGCAGTCGGCCAGGTCCACCGGCACGCGCACCAGGCTCCCAGCCCGTTCGACCCACACGTCGTGCGGACCGTTGACCAGCACGTCGCAGACCTGCGGGTCGTCGAGGAAAGGCTGCAACGGCCCCGCCCCCACCACTTCGTCGCACACCGCCCGGACGGTCGCGGCCAGCGCCCGCGGCCCCAACAACCGTGCCGTCCCGGCGAGCGCAGCGACGACCTCGTCGGCGACGAGCGCTGGGTCCGTTCGTCCTCCCAGCCGGGCCCGTACCTGGGTGACCAGCCCCGGATCTGGTACGGGCCTCGGCTGGGAAGTTGGTGGCAACGCAGTGAGCATGTACCCACCGTGCACGATCTGGCCCCCAGCCTGTGACCCCAGTTACTCGACCCCCTCGCCACCGTCGGCTGTGGACGGTTCGCAGGTGCGCCGTCCCGCGCCGGCCGACACGCCGACCCGTCCGGAAGGTCAGGAGGCAGGGCTGGTGAAGTTGCGGCGCAGCTCGTGGGTGTAGGTGCGGCCGTAGGCGAGGCCGTGCTCGATGAGGAAATCGGTGTAGCGCCGCTTGCCGGCGGGTGGGCCGTCGCAGGAGGCAAGGCCGTCCATGAGGGCGTCGAGCTCGGCGCGGGTCACGGTGACGTCGCCGGTGATCCGGGCGACGACCCGGGTCGCCGGTAGCACCAGCGCGCGCGGGGCATCGACGACCCGGGCCCGCGCACCGGTGGCCTTGCCGATGAGGCGTACCAGGTCACCGAAGGCGAAGGTCTCGGGGCCGCCCGCGTTGCGTTCGACGTTGTCGTCCCCGGCGGCCAGAGCCGCCATCAGCTCGGCGAGGTCGTCCACGTGGGTGGGGCGTATCGGGTAGCGGCCGTCACCGGGCACCGTGAAGACGGGGAAGTGCCGCAGCAGCCAGGCCACGTTGTTGAGCAGCACTTCGGCCCCGCCGAACAGGACCGAGGGTCGCAGGATCGCGTAGCTCATCCCCGAGGCGCGCACCAGATCTTCGACGATCGCCTTGCCGCGCTGGTAGGTGTAGGGCGAGTCGGGGTCGGGGTTCATGATGGAGATGTGCACCATGCGGCGTACGCCGGCTCGCGCGGCTGCGGTGATGAGCGCCCGGCTGTGGGCCACGGCAAGGTCGTGGCTGGCGCCCCGGCGGGCGAAGCGCACCCAGTAGGTGTTGTAGAAGGTGTCGATGCCGTCGAACGCCGCGGTCAGGCGCTCGGGGTCGTCGAAGGTGAAGGGGAGGGCGTCGATCGGTGGGGTGACCGTGGCTGGGTCGCGCGTCAGGGTGCGGACCTGGCGTCCCCGCTCGATGAGCACATGGGCAAGGTGCCTGCCGGTGTAGCCGTTGGTGCCGGTGATGAGGGCGGTGGTCATGGCCGCGACAGTACCATACAGTCGTATGAATGAGTGCCTGCCCTCTGGTCGCCCCCTCCCCTCGTGGCTCTCCAGGGTTACGGTGACCCGGTGACGCCGAACCGACCAATGCCGGGCCCCGACCCTGGGCCGGACCCGGTCTCCGGCGCGACCACCCGCGAACGGCTCCTGGAGGCCACCGTCGCCTCCTTACGGGTGCACGGGACGGCCGGGCTCACCTCACGCGAGATCACCCGGGCGGCCGGGGCGAACCTGCAGGCGATCACCTACCACTTCGGCTCCAAGGACGCCCTCGTCGCCGAGGCGCTCACCGGGATGCTCCGCGAACGGCTGGTCCCCGTACGGGCCGACCTGGACTCCGGTGACGACCCGGTCGAACGGCTGCTGGCCGCCCTGGGCACGATCATCGGCTCGTTCAGCGCCGCCCGGGCCGACCTGGCCGCCTACGCCGACGCGATGGCCGCCGCCGCCGCCAACCCACCGCTGGCCGCCGCCCTGACCGACCTGCACACCGAGCTGGTCGACTACATCGCCACGCTCATCGTCGACCTGCAGCGCGAGGGGTACATCCAACGGTGGGTGGACCCGCCCGCGATGGCCGCGCTGCTGGTCGCCATCGGCGACGGCCTGGCGATGCACGCCCGCTACGGCGAGCCCGACGTCGACGGCGTGCTCGACCAGGCCGCCCAGCTCTTGCTCGCCGCCCGCGAACCGAGCAAGCGCCTGGCCCCCGCGGCCACCCGCCTGCTGCTGCGCCGCCTGCACTCGTCAGCGCGCGGCTGAGGTGCTCCCACAGTGTGGCCGCCAACCCCCCAACCCCCGGTTTGCGGGTACGCGACGACCCCCCGCGCACCCGCCAGAGCCCGCCTACCCTTGCTGCCTTCCGGCCCTGGGGGAGTTCGGTGGGGTGACGCCGCACGAGGGGTCTGGCTCCAGCCTACCGTAGGGCACCGGCCCGGCGAACCTGGTCACCACCTGCCACGACCATAACGTCCCCCTTTGTCCTGTCGGGTCTGCCAAGATGACGCCTATGAGCGCACCACAACCGGGCACGTTCTTCACCGAGGTTGGCGGGGGGCTTGCTGCGCTGCGGCGCGGGTTCTCTCTGTGGCGGCACAGCCCCCGGCTCATGCTCCTGGGAGCCGCGCCGGCACTCGTCGTCGGGACGGTGTTCCTCGCGGTGTTCGTCGTGGTCATGGTGGCGACACCAGCGCTGGTCGACTGGGCGACGCCCTTCGCCGACGGCTGGCCGTCCCTGGTGCGCGGGGCGGCCCGGATCGCCTTGTGGGCGGCGGTCGTCCTGCTCGTGGGCTGGGCCCTGACTTCCTGGTACGCCGCGACCACCCTGTTCGTCGGTGAGCCGTTCTTCGACAAGATCGCCGAGCAGGTCGAACGCCTCCTCGGCAACCCCCCGCCCCCGGCACAAGGCCCGGGCACCGGACTGGCGATCCAAGCGTCGACCAGCCTGCGCATGGCAGTCCAGGGCGTGGCACTGTCGGTGTGCCTGTTCTTCATCGGGTTGATCCCGGTGGTCGGGACGGTCGCAGCGTTCGTCGTCGCGGTGGTGGTCGGTGGACGCCTGCTGTCCAACGGGCTCACCTCCCGCGCCCTGGAGGCCCGCGGCTTCAGCCAGCCCGAACGCCGACACCTGGTCAAAGCCCGACGGGTACGCGCCAGCACTTTCGGCTCCGTCGCCTACCTGCTCTTCCTCGTGCCGGTCGTGTCGATCGCCGCCATGCCCGCCGTCGTCGCCGGCGCAACCGTCCTGGCCCGCGACCTGCTCCCCGACCGGACCCTCCAACCACCAGCCGACTCGGAGTACGCCCCAGCTTCGGGTACCATCGTCGCGCCCGGAGGATTCGCCTAGTGGCCTATGGCGCACGCTTGGAAAGCGTGTTGGGATAACACCCTCGGGGGTTCGAATCCCCCATCCTCCGCCAAGCGGACAACGTTCGAACCCCGGTCGCCCTCATGGCGGCCGGGGTTCTTCACGTCTCTGACCAGGCTCGATGCTCCAGGGGTGTCGTCAGCCGCACCTGAACCGTCAGCACTAGCCTCGACACCCACAGCACCGTCCAGGCCAGCACTAGCGTCCCTGTCAGCCTCACCAGCCCAACCCCGCCGAACTTCACCCGCAGCCTCACAAGCCGCCGCCACGACCTCTGTGTGCTCGCTCTCAGCCGTCACGATCCCAGCACCACCATCAGAGTCGTCCTCTTCGTAAACCTCGATCCGCCCGCCATACAACGCCCCGATCACCAGCCGCTTGCCGGTGTCGTCCGCCAGGTCGTAGAGCCGCACCGGCTTGGACAACACAGCCCGGATCGTGCTGAGCCGCGCCCTCGCACTCTCACCACTGGCTCGCGCACCCTCAACGATTCGCTCGGCCTCGGCAATCTCACCGGAAATCTCGGCTTGCTTGGCCTTCAACTGATCAATCGTCAAGGCATCAGCCAAGTACGCATCGACCAGCCGATCCCGCTTCTTCGTCAGCGACGACAATCGGCGTTCAGCCTGAGTCGCTAACTCGCGACCGTCAGTCGTCTGGCGCTCGACTTCCTCAACCGCCGCCTCATACATGCCGTCCAACTCTTCGGCCGAAATCGTGGCTTGTGTGATCAGATCACGCACCGCAGACTCAACCACGCTGACCAGCACATACGGGAAATCGCAGTCCGTCCGGCGCTTGTTGCGGCCCAGACAGTAGAAATAATCGTAGAGTTCACCCGACTTGCCACGCGATTCGCTCTGACCCAGCCTCGAACCGCAGCGTCCGCAGTAGATAATTCCGCGCAGATGATGTGTCCGCTTCCACGACCGATCACCGCTGGCACGCCGATCAACCAACAACTGATCAATCCGCGCGAAGGTTTCGGCATCGACCAGCGGCGGGTGCTGGGCGGGATACTCGACGCCTTCATATGACACAACGCCCTTGTAGTAGGGGTTGGTCAACGTGCGATGCACCTGCGCCCGCGACAGGGGTTTGGCGCCGTAGCGCACGCTCTGCTTGGTGCGTAGACCTCTAGCCGCCAACTGCTCAGTCAGCCGCGACAGCGAAACATCGCCCTTGGAAAACTCATCGAACGCCCACACCACATGTGGTGCCCGTTCTTCGTCCACGACCACTGTGCGCGCCTCGTGCCCATCGATCAGGCGCGTGACGTTCAGATAGCCGATCGGCGCCTTGCCGATGGTGCCGCCGCGCTTGGCCTTCTCGCGCATACCTTTCTTGGCCTCAAGGCTGAGGTTGGCCGAGTAGAACTCTGCCACCGACGACATGACGCCGTGGATCAACTGACCGGTTGGCGTCTCGTCGATGTTCTCCTTGACCGACACCAGCCGCGCACCAGCCCGCGTCACCGCTAGCCCGATGGCCACATCGTCGGCGCGGTTACGAACCAGCCGGTCGATCGAGTGGACGATGACGTAATCCACACGCGGCACCAGTTGGCCCGTCTCTGGGTTGATCTGGCCGATCAGGGACAGGTGGCGCAACATGGCTTGCAGTTCAGTGCGATCCGCTGACTTGGCCGATTCGCCCTTCTCGACGAACTCGGCTACGACTTCGGCGTTCAGGCTGTCGGCGCGGCGCTGGCAGTCGGTGCGCTGGGCTGGGATTGAGTAGCCTTCGGCTTCGCCGCCTTTGCGGGCTTGGCGGGGGGTGGAGACACGCAGGTACAACACGGCTGCGTAGGGGAAGGAAGTTGAGTCGGTGCCACCGGCCAACTCGGCATCAGGCTTGGCAACCGAGGGTTCACGTTGGGTTCGACGGCGGGTGGTCATGGGCTTCGCTCCTTCCTGCTTTATGCGCGCATCTGTACCCATTTTAGCAGATCAGGGGGCGGAAGGCGAGGACGCGAGAAGTTGTGTTCCGCCTTACAATTTAAACACAGCCACCGCTGACACTTCCCCGAGGTTCTTATTGTCCACCAACGACACTGCATATCGTCCATTATCTCGCTGTCTATCAAGCCGTTCCCGTATGTCGCCAGAAATTGCGGTCAGATGATACTTCTCCGCGAATCTGCGATGGGCAACAGCGTCTACGTTCTCATAGCTGAACACTGCCTGGACGCTTTGCACATCATTTTCTTCCGCCTTCTCGGTGATATATGCGATAAGATTGGCGATCGGCACTGAAACTTGAGAGCTAACAGATTTACCAATATCCACAGGGAAAGAATCGTATTCTTCGCCTCGAACTATCTGAACAGCATACTTTTCCCAGTCCACACCAAATGCAGTATATCCACAATCCTCTCCATCGGAGTTGGATAAGATAAATTCCACCAGACTAATTGCCTTAGTCCTGATGCCCTCTGCTACCATATTTACAATTCGCTCTCCACCACGTGAAGCGATGCAGAATTCTTGAGCGATGCGTTGAAGTGTCTTCAATCTCGTCAGAACAACGACATTTGCATCAACATCAATTTCCACGTCACTCACCTCAATCACCGCCTATTTGTTTCCGCCGAAGAGTCTAGGAAGTTGTGGGCGCGCTCATTACTATTGGCCCAATTGCCTAGCCAGTTACCAATTTGCAGTTCCGACCACAACCCGTCCCGAGAAACCCTGCGCTGCTCTATGAACTCTCGTGGGCCCAGGCTTGCAGACAGCTTCATGCTGTTAAAGAGATTGTGCGCCCGCATGATGTCCACTGCCGCGCGATACTCTGCGATCGTCCTTAACGGAAGACGATTCACCATCTGCCTGCAAAAAGTCTCTGACACATCTCCCACCCCCCGAAGAAGACCCCATACCATATAGGCCAACTCCTCTTCTGTCGGACGCCATGTAAAGAAATCCATTCGTCCGGGTCTGGCGAGAGGACGATGTAGATCTGTAAAATCGTTTCCTGTTATGAACACTGGAAAACGCGCATCGGTGCCGACCTCGCCCAACCCTATGTCGTCGGCGAGATTCATCATATAGGCTGATAAGAGTTGAGAATTTATCGTGTATCGAGTTGCTTCTTTTTCGCTTGCGGCGCCCAGGTCAAAGTCTTCGATCAAGATCGCAGGGTATGTTCGACCCGGGACGGAATAACTCTCACGTGCCCTGATGTAAGCTTTTTGAACTGCCTTTTTTGAATCGCCTTCGTATCGACCTGAAAGAGACGACCCAGAAACATGGAGAACCAGGAAGCCACTTTCCTCCAGGGCACGTTTGGTCTGAAATGACTTTCCGTCGCCCGGGCTGCCCTGTATCGCAAGGATCAGCGGGTAAGTTGGATAGACCGACGCTGCGTATGCATGCCGGATTATTCTCTCTAAGAACCGGACAGGGATATTAGTCTGCTCCGGAGAGACGTCCGGCGCGTCTACGTGACTCCATCTAGCCATTTTTACCTACTTCCCGGTCGGTCATGTGGAATTTGTCGCTTGGGTGCAAGTCTAGTTGCATGTCAGACAAAAACTGTGATAGTAACTCGTCTCCGACGAGACCTCTGTATTTTCGCTCGACAGGAACTACTGGAGGATCGGGCCTCTCTTCTTCTGATGGTAAGTCGTCAGCGACGAAAGTATGGGCGCTGCCGTCCAGTAGAGTTGCATGTGAGGGGAAAGCCGGAGTGGCGTCAAGATCTATCTGAATACCATCGGTCGACATACCATCGGTCGACGGTTTTTGGCGGCTGGGCAAAAACACTCTCACGATTATTTTTATGGCATCTCGTTTTTTATAGGTGATGACAGCGACGGTGATAGCCGCCGCCGCTGAGATGACGGCTATCCAGACCTGTTCGCTGAACATCGAACTTCACCTCCAGATTTCACCCTCTGCGATGCCGGGACTGGCTCACAGTGGTCACTCTATCGTGTGTGACCACTGTCGTCAACAGCCTGGCGCTCGGCTACCTCTGCGCTGGTCAACGCCCTGTTTCCATTGACAATTGTGTTCAACTATGATATCTTATGCATGTCGTTTTGATGCCGACCGGTTGGTGCAACTCAATTGCATCAACCGGTCGTCACCAACGGCGATCCCGCGTCCGCTCCCGGTTGGAGCGTCGATATTGGAGGTCGCCATGCCCACGACCGAACAGGGTGTCCAGAAGGCTCTTCGACGGCTGGCAAGTCTGGCAGTTGAAGTTTCCGTGCTGGCAGCGCTCAGTGTCCCATGCGCTATGATCCACTCCATGTGGCCAGTATATTTCGTGCTGGCATACGGAGCGACGATCTGCGGGCGCATGTTCTACAACGTCACACGAGTGTCAGTGGCGCTCGATGAAACATCACGTGAGAACAGCAGCCAATGACGCCCCCCCCCCCCCCCCCCGCGATTT